>OLGO01000633.1_pt1 | contig 31688 bp, 28 predicted proteins | sample 1605861 | NCBI WGS metagenome assembly OLGO01 (sample SAMN03283253) | human gut metagenome | biome: human-associated habitat; material: feces | host: Homo sapiens | place: USA | collected 2013
CGCCTACACCGGCGAACTCGAGGAGATCTTCAACCGTCTGCTGCCGCGCGGCCGGACCGCGAAGTTCGACTGGGACAGCTCCCAACGTGCGAACATGAGCGACCGCTACACGGCCTACAAGACAGCCATCGAGGCCGGTTTCCTCACCGTCGATGACGTGAGACGCAAGGAAGGACTGCCTGCACTCGGAAAGGAAGAAGACCAATGAACATCGAGAAACGCACCATCGCATGGAAGGGCCTGACACTCCGCTCCGCCGACGACGAGGGCACAACCTCCGTCGAGGGCGTAGCCGTGCCGTTCGGCGACATCATCGACACATGGGACGGAGCCGAGACCTTCGACCGAGAATGCGAGTTCCAGGGACTTGACGAGGCGAAACTGTGCTTCGAGCACGGCGAGACCATCGGCCGCATCACCAAAGCGGAAAGCACGGACGACGGACTGCACATCACCGCGCGGATCAGCGACACGGCACGAGGCCGCGACGCCATGACCCTGATTCGTGACGGCGTGCTCGACAGCTTCTCGGTCGGTTTCATTCCGATCGAATCGCAGAAGGACCGGGACGGCATCACCCACCGCCGCAAGGTCCGTCTGCTTGAGACCAGCATCGTGAGCTGGCCAGCCTACCAGAACGCGAAAATGACCAAATCAGCGGCACCAGCCGTGGAACAAAGGAAGGAAACCATGGAGAGCAACAACGAACTGATGGACCTGATACAGTCCATGCAGGAGGAACAGCGCGGCATCAAGGCCGAGATCAGCAAGATGGGCGCGAAACCGGCGCCGGCTGCTATCGGCGCGGCGTACCGGAGCCACGGCGAATACATGCAGGCCCTCGCGCGAGGCGACGAACAGGCCATGACCGTGATGAAGGAATGCCGCGACCTGATTTCCACCAAGGACACCGGCAACACCGCCACCTGGATCGCCGATGATCTCAAACTGATCGAGGACCGCCGCAAGGTCTCCCAGCTCCTGACCCATGACACGCTCCCGGCGACCGGCATGAGCATGGAATATCATGTCGTGACCTCCGACGCCACAGCCGTCGGCAAACAGGAGACGGAAGGCTCAGAACTTTCCTTCGGAAAAGTCGCCTTCGGCACCAAGACAGCCGACATCAACACCTACGGCGGCTACACCACCCTATCTCGCCAGACCATCGAACGGTCAACCACTCCGATGCTCAACACCGCGCTCACCGCATTGCAGAACGCCTACGCGAAGGCCACCGAGAAGGCAGTCCGCGACCACCTGTACGAGGAGATCAAGGCTCAGCGCGACGCATCCTCTAACGCCAACAAGATCGACGCGCCACAGTTGGCCAACATGACCATCGACGATTGGGTGTCACTCATCATCGACGCGTCCGAACTGGCCGACGACCGCAACGTGTCGCTGACACGCCTCGCGGTCTCCAAGGACGTGCTCAAGGCACTGGTGAAACTCAAGGACACCGGCGACCGGTTCTTCAACCTCAGCGGAGACGGATCGGACACCATCGGAAGTTTCGACATGACCGGCGTGGCCGGCACGTTCATGCGCGTCCCTGTCGTGCTGCTGCCGAACGCCGATGCCGGACTGGCCAGCTTCATCGACCCCGCCTCAGTGACCGTCTGGGAGTCCGGCGGCCCGGCGCAGCTGACGGACGGGGACGTGACCGGCCTGACAAACTCCTACAGCGTCTACGGATACATGGCCGTGGCCACGACCCATGCCGACGGCCTGATTCCGGTGAAGTTCGCCACGGCATGATGATCGATGACAACACCCTGCTGCAACGACTACGCGACGAGGTAGGAGTCCCGGCCGGAGAGGAAGACCGGCTCACGGTCAAACTCTCGGCGGCGAAACGATACGTCGCGCACGCGGTCGGCACCGCCACCGTGGACGACGATCTGCTGGCCGACTGCATCGTCTCCTGCGCTGCCGACCTGTTCAACATGCGCGACGCCCGCCTCGGCGTCATGGACGTTGGCGACTCGACCGTGGAACCATTCAGAATCTCCACCGACCCGCTCCGCTCAGTCTGGCCGAAACTCCGCGCCGCCGGCGTGCTGACCGGGGGAATGGTGATCGCATGAACATCCAGGAACAACGCACCGCCCTCATGGACACGCTCGCCGACATGCTCGACGGGCTCGTCAGCAGCATCAGCATCGACGCCCAACTGGTACGCCCCGCCGCCGGCAAGGTGGCCGTGTTCATCGAACCTCCGACCGTGGAATGGCCGTCATGGGGCCCGCCAGAACCGGTCTGGACTTTGGACGTCATCGCCGGCACGCCGGCCACGCAGCCATCCGCAGTCGATGACATCCTCACAGCGCTCGACAGACTCGCCGAACGTGGACTGAACATCCAGAAGGCCACGCCAGCAACATGGAACCTCGCAGGAGCCGGCACGCTGGCGGCATACCAGGTCACGTTGAACGCCCTGGAAACCGAATAAGACAAGGAAAGGAAAACAATCATGGCTGGAAAGATCCGCACGCTCGGACCAGGCATCTTCAAAATCACCGACACCGCAAACGGCAGGGACTTCAGCGCCGACCTGACCAAGGCGCAATTGAACCCGTCGAACAGCAGCGACGACCCGACCACCTTCTTGGACGGGTCCGAGGAAACGAACACCACGACCACGTGGACGTTCGAGGGCACCGTCGGCGACGACTTCAGCGAGGACGGTCTGGCCGTCTGGCTCTTCGACCACAAGGGCGAGACGCTGCCGGCCCAGTTCGTCCCGAACACGAACGGCAAGATCCAGTGGACCTTCAACGTCACCATCGCGCCAATCGCCATCGGCGGCGACGTCAAATCGAAGAACACGAACGATCTGAGCTTCGCCGTCACGAACGTCGCCCACACGGCCTACTCGGGTAAGTGATGGCTGACAAGGCATTGATGGTCGTCGGCCAGAAACGCTTCGTGCAGACGATGCGCAAGGCCGGCGCGGACATGGACGACCTGAAGGAAGTGAACCGCGAGGCCGCGCAGATCGCACTGCCCGCCGTCCGCAACCTCGCCCCGCGAGGCAAGACCGGCCGGCTGGCCGGCAGCCTGCGTGTCGGAGCGACGAAACGCGCCGGCGTCATCCGCGCCGGCCGCAAGGCCGTGCCATACGCGGGCCCAATCAATTACGGCTGGCCGAAACGGCACATCCGGCCACGGCTCTTCGTCAACAACGGCGTCGCCTCCACCGAGAGCCAATGGCAAAAGGTCTACAAGGACTTCATAGACAAGACACTGAACCAAGTGAAAGGAAAATGACATGGCAACCACCCGCATCACCTACACGGACGGGACCAGCGAGCTCGTGCCGATCACCATGCGCGCCACCTGCAAGGCCGAGGCGCACGCCATCGAGGCCGGCTGGGGCCCCATCACCCAGTCACCCGTCCGTTCCGGAGCCTACGCGGCCTACGCGGCCCTGCGCATGGCCGGCCACAATCTGCCCGACTTCGAGCATTGGCTGGACACCGTGGCGTCCTTTGACCTCGCGGCCGCGAGGGAGGAGACGGAAGAGGGAAACCCTACGGACTAGCCGCGTGGCCCCAAGACTCGCTCGGCCGTCTCTCGTTCCTCCTGGCAAGCCGTTTCGGCGGCACGCCATGGCAATGGCGCAACGAGGCCGATGAAGCCGATTGGGGCACCGGCATCGCCGCGCTTCTCAAGGAAGCGGAAGAAACACGGAAGGAGTGAACCATGGCGCACAGCGCGATCATGAGCGTGCGCATCACCGGCAACGCCGATGATGCCGTCAAGGCGTTCGAGAAGACCACCACGAAGGCGGCCGCTTTCGGCAGCGCCATCGGCGGATTGGCCGTCAAGGGCGTGACCGCGCTGTGGGACACGGTGAAGGGCTTCGCCGGCGACGTGGTGAACATGTCGGACAGCACCGACAAGTTCATGAACACCATGAGCTTCGCCGGCATCGACACCAAAGCCGTGCAGGCAGCAGCGAAGGAAACACGCAAATACGCCGACGCCACCGTGTACGGCCTCGATGACATCCAGAACACCACCGCGCAGCTCGCGGCAAACGGCATCGGCAACTACATGGAACTGACCGAAGCCGCCGGAAACCTCAACGCCGTCGCCGGAGGCAACGCCGACAGTTTCAAAAGCGTCGCGATGATGCTCACCCAGACCGCCGGCGCGGGAAAATTAACCACCGAGAACTGGAACCAGCTCGCCGACGCCATCCCGGGCGCGTCCGGAAAACTCCAGGAGGCGCTGCTGAAGAACGGCGCGTACACGGGCAACTTCCGCGATGCCATGGCGGACGGCCAGATCACCGCCGACGAGTTCAACCAGGCATTGATGGACCTCGGCATGACCGACGTGGCGAAACAGGCCGCGACATCGACCAGCACCATCGAAGGCGCGATGGGAAACCTCGAAGCAGCCGTCACCGGCGGCCTGACCGACGCCTTCAACCTCTTCAAACCGGCCGTCACAGGCGGCATCAACGCGGCCGCGACGGCAGTCACCAACCTCGCGCAGACCGGCACGCAGGGATTGCAGACGTTCTTCACACAGGTCAAGGACACCGGAGCGTTCACCGCCTTGCAGACGGCCGCGCAGTCGGTCGGCGGCGGAATGCAATCGCTCTGGGACGGAATCATGAACGTCGTGAACGCCATGACCGGAGGACAACCGGCCGGCGTGGCCTTCGGCAACATGCTCAACGCCGTCGCCACGGCAGCGCAGACGGTCGGCGGCTGGCTGAAGACCGCCGGCAACTGGATCAGTCAGAATCTGGATCTTGTGACCCCTCTCGTGGCCGCGGTCGGCGGAGCCGTCGCAGTCGTCACCGCCGTTACCACGGCCATGCAGCTGGCCGCGGCCGCACAGGCGCTGCTCAACGCGGTCATGGCCGCGAACCCGATCATGCTGGTCATCACGCTCATCGCAGCGCTCGTGGCCGGACTCACCTACTTCTTCACCTGCACCAACACCGGCAAGGCCGTCTGGTCGAGCTTCACCGGCTTCCTTGGCTCCTGCGTGCAGGGCATCATCGGCTTCTTCTCCGGTCTCGGCTCCACCATCGTCAACATCTTCAACTCGGCCGCGAACGGCGCCAGGAACGCGTGGAACGGCGTAGTCAGCTGGTTCCGCGGACTGCCCGGCTCCATAGTCGGGTTCTTCGGCAACGCCGGCAGCATCCTGTACAACGCCGGCGCAAGCATCATCAGCGGATTCCTCAACGGCCTCAAATCGATGTGGAGCAACGTGACCGGCTGGATCAGCGGCATCGGCGACTGGATCAAGGCCCACAAAGGCCCGATCAGCTACGACCGTCGCCTGCTCATCCCCGCCGGCCAGGCCATCATGACCGGCTTCGCACAGGGCCTCAACACCGGGTTCGACAGCAACGTCGAAACCGCTATCAGCCGCGCCAACCGCAGACTTGCGGCCATGCCGCTCAACCTCTCCGCCCAGGGCAACACGGCCACGCCAGCCGTGGTCAACACCTGGAACGTGGAGATCAACGGCGAGGTCATCGACAAGGACGGCACCGCCAAGGCCATCAGACGGCTCCTGGCCGACTACGACGCAAGGAGGTCATGATATGCAGCAGTGCTTCATGTTCATCGACACCGGCAACGGCTGGACACCGGTGAACGATTCCACCAAGGATGTAGCGGCCCTGGACTCTTTCACCATCGATTGGGGAAGTGACGGCATCGACGAACAACCCGAGCCGGCCGTCATGTCGTTCACCCTCCGCGACCGCACCGGACGGCTCGCAGGCCAGGCACTCACATTGGCCGGCATGAAAGTGGTCGTCCAATTCTCCAACCAGCCTCGATGGATGAACCTGACGCCAGCGATGGGCAGCTGGCGCGATCTGCGCATCCCCATCGACTCGCTCCACAAGACGTATTCGCCAGACTCGCCAGACTCGCCAGACTCGCCATCCGAAACAATGTTCGCCGGCAGCGTGTCCACCGGCGGCAGCATCGAACCGGCCAGCGACGGCGGGTGGCTGCTCAAACTCTCCGCCACATCGAGGATGGCCATATGGAAACGCCTGCAATCACAAGGACCGACAGACACGGCCGCGAAATGGAACGGCGCGCACTGGATAGGCACACCATCCGCACGCCTCAAGGAGATGAACCGCAGGGCCTCGGCGCAGGGAGCGCCGGAAGCCCAACTGGACGGGCTCGCCCTGCCGTCAAGCGTCGCACCATACACGCCATCCGACCACCCATCACAGCTCGACCTGCTGCACCGGCTCACCGCCGGCCCACGACTCCCGCAATGGCACGAAGTCTACGACGGCGCGGCATCCACCATCAGGCCGCTGTTCCTCGCCGACCCGATCGCCGTGCACCTGTCAACCGATGGCCGACTCAACGTCCTCACCGACGGAGAGACACGACACGCACTCTCGGCCTCCGACATCGAGGCATCGACGGATCTGAGCATCACCGAACCTTTGACACAGGTCGTCATCAACGCGAAACGCGTCAAATCGGACAACGGCAAGCTCTCTTTCGACGACGTGGAGATCACGATGGGAGACCAGAACCGTCTGCCACCCCAATTGACCGCCATGCAGAAGAGCCTCACCATCGATTCCGACATGCTCGCCGTGGACGACTCGGGCGGCGTATGGAACAGCGGGGCCACATCGAACGTCAGCGACACCGACCGCGCCAACATCGCGCAATGGCTCGAATCGCACGACCTGCGCATGGTCCCGGACCACGTGACGTTCAACAGCACGTGCATCGACCCGGCACGACTTCCATGGCTGTACAAGGCAAGCCCATCCGGCCCGTTCATCATCGTCAAGGCCAAGGCGTCAGCCCTGACCAGCTCCGACGGCCGACCGTGCTTCACCGGCCCCATCACGACCATCGGCGGGACGCTCTCATACCGGTGGCGCAACGGCAAACCGACACTCACCCAGGAAGCGACGCTGGCCGCGCTCCGGCCGCTGCTGACGAAACAGATCACATGGGCCGACCTGCCCACCCTCAGCTGGCAGCAGCTCGACCTGCACATCTGCGACCTCTCGATGATCCAGATCATCGACACTTCTTCGCCCACCGCCGAAAAGGAAGGAACACAATGACAGCAACAACACCCATCTACGGGCTCTCATATCCCGAAGGCTCCGACCTTGTGTCAACCGCGCCGGGCTCGTTCAAGGCCATGGCCGGCACGTTCGAGCAGGCGCTTTACGCGGTCGACCAGCGGTCCACCCCAGCCGGCGCGACACCTGTGATCGCCACCACGCTCGAATCGCTGAAGGCACAGACAGCCACGGTCGGCCAGACCGGCTTCGTCACCTCGGACGGCGACAACACCGGCCCGTACATTTGGGACGGGACCAGCTGGCATCACGCACACTGGTACACCTCCGATGACAAAGCCCAAACAACGCTTGTTAACAAATCAGGCTGGAAATGCGAATACATGATAAAACATGGATTCGTTTACGTCACGGTTAATCTCTCGGACAGTGGCACCAAAGGATGGAGCGAAAGCCAAATGCCCGGCACGCTCCCCGAGGAAGCACGACCGCCGCGCGAGCTGAATTTCGCGCCGATATGCTCCAACAACACCTCAATCGGCGTGTTCATTGTCAACCCCACCGGAGTCATCGTCTACAGCCGTCGCGGCGGCGGGCAAATCTCCGACACTCGTTATGCAACCATGATGTGGCCGGCCGCATGACGGATCTCGTCATCGCCATCGTCGGCGCTATCGGCGCGGTAGTCGGCGCACTGGTCTCCACCCTCTCGGCCGCCGCGAAGAACAAGATGGAAGCCTACAGGCTCGCACAGAAGATGCAGGCCGACAACCAACGCCTCTGGCAATACAACCGGCAACTCATCGACCACATCTACCGCCGCGCCCCACCACCACCGCCGGAACCACCTGAAGACCTTTTCAACGACTAGGACGGAGCCAACATGAGCGACATCATCTGGAAAGGAAGCCCGAACCACTACGTGGGCCGCAACGGCTACGGCGTCACACACATCACGCTGCACATCATGGTCGGATACCTCGCCGGCACCGATGCCACGTTCGCCAACCAGTCGAGCCGGGCATCGGCACACTACGGCGTCGGCGCGACCGGAGAGATCCACCAATACGTGTCGGAACTCGACGGCAGCTATTCCGACGCGAACTACGCATCGAACAATTCGACCATCAGCATCGAGCACGAGGGCGGCATGGCCGACGGCGCGGTATGCACCCAGGAGTGCATCGACGCAAGCGCCAGACTGTGCGCCGACATCGCGAGAAGGTACGGATGGAAAAAACTGTGGCACGACGGCCTGAAAGGCAATGTGTGGCTACACAGGGAGATTCCAGGCACCGACCACCTCTCATGCCCGGACCTCGCGCCCAACGGACTGCCATACAGGCAGATCATCGATCAAGCAAACCGAATCCTTGAAGGAGGAACCATGTCCAACGCAGGCGACGAAGTATGGAACTGGGCATACAAGCCCAACGGAAAGAACGCCACACCGGGCGGCAACATGTACAATCTGCTCACCTACGAGCTGCCGCAGCGCATCCGCGACAGCATCATGCAATACAGCTACAAGGGCTCGGCACCGGGCGGCAACGTCTACAACACCATCTGCTTCGAGATCCCCGGAATGCTGAAACAGCTCACCAAGACCATAGAGACGCAGCAGAAGCAGATCAGCGAACTGTCCGAAAAAATCAGCAAGCTGGAAGAGGCGACGAAATGACCGACACCACGGAAAACCGACTGCCGACGACCGACGCGACGGAAGAGGATGCGATGCCCGTTTCCGCGCAGATCACGGCCGCCAACGATGACGACGCCGAAGCAACGACGCCGAGAATCGATGGCGGCACAATATCCAGATTCGTGATCCTGCTGCTCGCGCTCATCAACCAAGCATTGACCATGCTCGGCCATCCTGTGCTCAACATCGATGACACGACCATCACGCAGCTCGTGAGCCTAGCATGGACCGCCGGCAGCGCGATCTGGTGCTACTGGAAGGACAACGACGTGACGAAACGCGCGCGAGTCAAGAAAGCCAGATTGTCAGCCCGCCACGCGGCCTAGATAAGACGGACGGCCGCCGTGGCCTCCCTCAGACGGCCGTCCGGCATGGCCACGTAATGCTCCGTGGTCTCCACCGATTCATGGCCGAGCAGTTCGGCGACCACGAACAGGTCATGAGTCGCGGCGTAGGCCGTCGTGGCGAAACGGTGGCGCAGCGTGTGGGCCGCGTATCCGTCCGGCAGCAGGCGGCTGATGTGGTCACCGATATAGGACTCTTCCACATGTCCGCCGAAGCGGCCGGGGAACAGATACCCTTGCGTCTCCATGACGGTGTTCGCCAGGTCGTCCGGCAACGGCACGATGCGCTGTTTGTCGCCTTTGCCTCGCACGATCAGCGAACGGCCGGCGCTGTCGGCCACGACGTCATCGCTGTGGATGCGGGCGATCTCGCCACGCCGCAGACCGCACTCGGCTGCAAGTCGGATCATGAGCTTTTCCGACGGCGTGGCCTGCTCCATCGCCGTCGTAATGTACCGGTCCGGGCATGGCCGGGGATGCGCGTGGGGCTTCTTCACCCGCGGCACGTCCAGACTCGGGTCGTCGGCCCGCCGGCCGCTTTTGTGCAGCCAACGGAAGAACGACGAAATGGTGTTCCGGTACGCCTTGCGCGTTTCCGGTTTCCATTGCTGCCGTGCAAAGACCTGCACGATCTGCTCCGTGGTCACGTCTTTGGGACCTGATGGCATGAGCAGTGCCGCGAGATGCGCCATCTTGTATCGACGGCTTTTGATTGTCTGTGCTGATAGGCCGGCCGCCTTGAGGGTGTCAGTCCACCCTTCGATGCTTCTGCGCCATGGGACCGGTGCGCTGATCTTGTTTCTCATGATCCATCATGCACCCCATCATGCACCCCTGGCTTTAAGCGGCTAAAATGAGCTCGGATAAGCTCAGAAGCCCCATGGATTTGAACCTTGGACCTCTGGTATCCCCAGAGGTCCAAGGTTCAAATCCATGCCCCGCTACTGATGAAAGCTAGGAATTGCAACAATTCCTAGCTTTTTTGTTTTCCGTCAAATCTCACCAAAACCAATTTCCGGACAAAATCTGGACAAAATCCGACAAAAACCGGGTATATCAGCCGAGTTCATCAATCGCATGTGCCGAAAGTATGGAGAAAATGCGCCGGATCCGCCAATCGCATGTGCCGAAAGCGAAGATTGCCGCTCAAGGCTGAAAATCCAACGTTCTCCAAGGTTGCACGCGCTACGTTGACCTCGCCAACCACATATCACCAGATATAAGGAGAACAAGGCAATGCATTATATGAATCAAGCGAACGCGCACAACGCGACGCAGGACACCACAATGCAAGACAGCGCAACGCACGATACGGCAACAAAGGCAACGCAGGACACCGCGCCGCTGAAAGGCATCACCGTGATTGACTGGACGCAGGTGCAGTCCGGCCCGTCGTGCACGCAGATGCTCGCATGGATGGGCGCCGACGTCATCAAGGTGGAGAAGGTGCAGGGCGGAGATCCGACACGTAATGAAATGAACGACGTGGATGGCTCGTACTCCCTGTACTTCCTTCAGCTCAATGCCAACAAGAAATCCATCACGCTGAACATGAGAGATCCGGAAGGCAAGAAAATCCTCGCCGAACTCCTGAAGAAAGCCGACGTGTTCGTAGAGAATATCGGCCCGGGAGACGTGGAAAAGCTTGGTTTCGGATGGAATGACGTACATGCGATCAATCCGCGTCTGATCATGGCGTCGCTGAAGGGCTTCAACAAGGGCAGCCGGTTCGAGCATGTCAAGGCGTTCGAGCCGGTCGCGCAGTCCGCGGGCGGTGCCGCTTCCACCACCGGCTGGTATGACGGCGAGCGCAATGTGCCCACGCAGTCCGGCGCCGCATTGGGCGATTCCAACAGCGGAATGCATCTGCTGATCGCCATTCTTTCGGCGCTGTTGCAGCGCGAGCATACCGGTGAGGGTTGCTATGTGTACCAGTCGATGCAGAATGCGGTGCTGAACTTGTGCCGTGTCAAGCTGCGCGACCAGTTGATTCTCGACCGTTTGGGCAAGCTTTCCTACTATGACTGCTACCCGAATTATGAGTGGGGCAAGCAAGGCAAAGCCATTCCGCGCGCAGCGAATGCGGAGGGTGGTTTGGTGCTTGGCTGGTGCTACCGCGCGAAAGGCTGGGAGCATGACCCGAACGCTTACGTATATATAGTGGTTCAACAGTCCAAGAAGGGCTTCGAGAATTTCTGCCATGCGATGGGATTCGAGGATTGGCTGACCGACCCGCGTTTCAATACCGCCAATGCGCGTGACGAGCATAAAACCGAGGTGTACCAGCGTGTTGAGGCGTACACCATGCAGTTCGACAAGTACACGCTGACCAAGGAATTGGGTGCGAAGGGCGTGCCGGTCGGCCCGGTGCTGGATTGGTATGAGTTGGAGAACGATCCTGATTTGAATGGGGATGGCACGATTGTGACCATTGACCAGCAGGATGCGCGCGGCGATTTCAAGACGATCGGCATGCCGTTTACGATGAGTAATTTCGTGCCGGATTACCAGCGTGCGCCGAAGCTGGGCGAGCATAACCGTGAGATTCTGCATGCGTTGGGATATGACGACGATCAGATCGCTTCGCTGCGTGATTCCGGTGTGATCGGCGGTAACGATGGTGTGCAGGCTGATTTGAAGTAACGCACGTTAGCGCGCACTGGCGCACGAATAAGGGCGGATCACAAGATTCGCCCTTATTTGTTATGCGTCACATCCATTGCAGTCCACGCCCCGCACTTCCGCACACAATCCCATGTCTTACGTCTCACGGTTTACCGTCACAAAAAGCGCATGCAGTAACGGAACGTTGGAATTTCAACGTTCCGTTACTATATGCGCTTCGTGAGCTACAGTGAGGATACTGAATCAGCCCACGCAGAAGGGGACGAGCCAGATCCACAGCAGACAGGTGGCCGCGAATGCCACCGTGGCGACGGCCGTGGTCGAGGCGCCTTCTTTTACATAAATGTTGTAACGGCTGGAAATAATGATGCCTGAGAACGCCGGCGGCAACGCGACCGCCATCACCAGCATCGAAATCTTGTTCATGTCACCGCCCATGCCACACAACAGCGCCACGCCAAGGAACACTGCAGGCGTCAGAATCAGGCGGAAGAACGTGTTCCAGATGGTTTCCCAACCGAGCGAGAATTTCACCGTGGAAAGCGCGAGGCCCGCGGAAAGCACGGCCACACCGGAATTCGCTTTGGCGATCAGATCGAAGGTCGGCACCACCTGGCTTGGCACATGAATGCCCACCAACACTAGGAAAATGGCCAATAACGACGCCCAGCAGATCGGTTGCTTCAGTGCGTCGAGCAACGCCTGCAGATTGCCGTTGCGGTTCTTTCCCGTATTCGACGTGCCATGCACCATAAGTTCGGCGGTTTTGTCGGTTACGGCATCTCGCGCCGGGTCAAGCGTGATATCGCCTTTTGCATTGGCCCTTGCATTGACCGCGTTTTCGGCCTGCACGCTAAGCTTCGCTCGGTCTTTGGCCTGGCCGAGGTTGATCAGATACATGCCGATCGGAATGGTCACCACGTTGACCACGATGGAAATAATGGCTATGACGAGATTCGTGCTGACGGTGTTGCCGTAAATCGGATCAAGCACAGCGAATCCAAGGAAACCAATCGTCGGAGATCCTGCGATCAGAGCACAGACGGCCGCCTCCTGAATGCTGCGGTGGAACAGCAACCGGCACAGATAATAGCTCACCATAAACATGACGATGACGCCGATGAAACTGATGGCGGTCAATGTTGCGTCTTTCGCAAGCATTGCACGGGTCGATTTGATGATGGACACAAATAACGCCGCAGGAAGCGCGATATTCAACACAAGTTTATTAAGTCCCTGCCGCTGATCGTCATCAAAATAACTGAATTTTCCACAAATATACCCTAATGCCATAATGACAATAATTGGCACGATGTCGTCAACAAGTATGTTTATCACTGTCGTTCTTCCTTTATATTTTTTCTATCTGCAATCTTCTGCAATATTGTTTGATTGCTGATATTGCGGATATTGCAGATACGTTGATCGGATCATTGGTTTTCAGGCAGAAAAAGTGGGCGCACGCATTCCACCGTTCGCACGCCCACATGTCATACCGACAGCCGATGCGCTACATGCGAGCGCCGGTCGCGTAGTCGTACATGGTGACTTCGGAATCAACGAGGGCTCCGACCACCGGCTTCGGATTCAACGCTCCGATATTGCCGGATTCCTTGCCCGCATACTGCGCGATCTGCACATGCACGAAGCTTGGCTTGCCTGATTCGACCGCCTCGCCGACCATGCGTTCGACTTCTTCCGGAGTGGTGGCATAGTAACCTTTACCCCCGAACGCTTCGAGGACCTTCTCGTAATGCGCGTTGTAGGTAAGCGTCAGCGGCGACGGATCACCGTCCGCTCCAAGGTTTTCGAAGTCGCCGCGGTAGATACCGCCGTTGTTGAGCACCACGAAGGTGATGGGCAGCTGGTAGCGGCAGGCCACCTCCACTTCCATACCATCGAAGCCGAATGCGGAATCGCCGCCGATGTACAGCACTTTCTTGCCAGTGGAAAGCGCCGCGCCAATCGCATAGCCGGTGCCGCAGCCCATCACACCCCACGTGCCGCAGTCCAAACGATGGCGCGGTTCGAGCATGTCGATGATGTTGCGGCAATCATCGAGCGAATTGGCTCCCTCATTGGTGAGAATGAGATCTTCATGGTGTTTGCTGTACACCTTTTTGATGGCTCCCAAGGCGTTGAAATGGCTCATGGGCAGCTGATCGGATTGTTCGCGGGTTTCAAATTTCGTCACGTTTTTCGCGCTGGCTTCCTTCAGCATGTTCAGCCAGGTTTCGTCAGCTTTGAACGGGTATTCTTCCAGAGATCCGTTGAGCAGCGTCATGGCGGAACGAATATCCCCCACGATTGGTACGTCGATACTGCGCGTGTTTTCGATTTCTTCCGGATTGATGTCGATTTGGATGAATTTCACATGTTCGTTCCACGTTTTGCCCTGGCCGAACGACAGCATCCAGTTGAGTCGCGCGCCGACCAGCAATACCACGTCGGCGTTGCGTAGCGCGGTGGAACGGCAGCTTGCCGTGCTGTGTGGGTCGGTATCGGGAACTACGCCTTTGGCCATGGACATTGGCTGGAATGGAATATCCGTTTTCTTGACGAATTCGCGGATTTCCTCTTCGGCGCGGGCGATTGCGGCGCCTTTGCCGATCACCATGAGCGGACGTTCGGCCTGCTGCAGCAATGCGAGCGCCGCGTCGATGGATTCGCGTGCCGGCACCATGGCGGGGGCCGGGTCGGTTCCCGTCCACATCAGGCGGTCGGCTTCGCTTTGGCTCAGGGTCTGTGCCACGGTGTCATCGGGGAAATCGATATACACCGCGCCTGGGCGTCCTGAAGAGGCGATATGCATGGCACGGGCTACCGCGAGCGGAATATCTTCGATGCGGTCGATGCGCAGCGAAGCCTTGCAGAACTGCTTGGCGTAGTTCATCTGGTCGAGGCCTTCGTATTCGCCTTCCTCAAGGTCGACCACATGGCGGGTTGAGGAGCCGCCGATCATGATGACCGGATAGCCGTTCACCGTGGCTTCCAGCAGTGCCGGTAGACCGTTGAGGAATCCCGGAGCGGATACCGTCAACGTGACAGCCGGCCGACCGGTGATGAATCCGTCGGCCGCGGCCGCGTTCACAGCGTCCTCCTCATGGCGCATGCCCACGAATCGCATACCCATGCCCTGCGCGATGCGCGCGAAATCGGTGACGGGAATGCCGACCACGCCATACATGTTTCGTATGCCGTTGGCCATCAGCACCCGCGCCAGATAATGCGGCGCATCGGTGACCTTCCGATCATCGGCTCCCTGCCGTTCGGCATCCGCACGCATGCTCGCGACCATCGTTTCATCTGCATGTTCTTCTGTCATCGCAACCTCCATTCGTATCGACGACGCCATGATTGTAGATACGTGAAAATGGGAGTTCGTCAGCAGAAAAATATGTTCGTCTGCGGCTTAATTTCAACGTTTTCAGCATGATATAGCCGTATTCTCACGCACATGCGGAATATATTGCAGCTGAAATATCGCAACTCTCATCGAGAAGCATCACCTCCGCGAGACGACATCATCGCCGCATATCATCGTCGCCGTACCGCATACAGCATGAACGCCCCGCAGCACATCACGGCAGCCGCCAAACCCAACACCAGCCCCATCGGACTTCCTGTCTGCGGCATTTCCTGCTCGGGGGCATAAAGGTTGTCGACATTGAACGTCAGCAGGCTATCCTCACGTTCCACCACATCGTTCAGCACCATCATTTTCTGCGCGGTGACGGCCTCATCCAATCCCACGGACTGGTATCCGACCTTGATATTGACCTCGCCGGCACCCGTTGCATGCCAATACACGGTGGTTCCCTCCAGTTCGGCCCAGCCGACTGCCGTGGGCTCGTCGTCCTCGTCGAACACGGCCGGACCTTCGATCGTCGCCGTGAATACGCCCTCGATCGGCTGTCCACTCGAATCCAGCAACTGCACGAACAGGCTTCCGGACCGCAATCCCTGCCGATCATCACGCGTCACCCTCGAAGAAACCGGCAGCTTGTTCGCGGCCTCCTCCCAAAGCTCGTTGACCTTGCTTTCCAGCCCGTCCATCACCGAGAAGAGGTATTGCTCATGCCTGACCCACACCTTTTGGTCGTCATAGTTGCGGTGCACCAGCACGCCGATCGCCGCATACGTGAGCACCGGTTCCCCGTCATGTTGATATTCGGACAGCAGCCATGCGAGGCGCCGCGCCGCTTCCGTATTTTCCACGGTGGTGGTTTCGGTGACCTTATAGTCGGTCATGCTTTCGATTTGCCGGCAATAATAGAATTTGCCCGATCTCGATTCCGCGTTCACCCCGATCACATACGGTTTTCCATCGAGAAAATAGTTGTAATGCTTGCCGTTCGCGCGCAGCAGCTGTTCGGCGGCCAGCGCGGCCGGGCAGGTCATTCCCACGATTATGATGCAGGCCGCCAATACCGCGGCCAGAATCGCAAGCGTATGTCGTTTCATCGCATTCATCGCATCGTCCTTTCGATATGCACATCGTTGTTGTCGTAATTCAACAGGCTTGCATACTTGCGATTGCCACATGGCCTTTTTCAAGGGTTGTGGTCGGAGGACGTTCTTTTTGCCGTTTTTGTGGACAACTTCGCTTGTCAGCAAACGTAACTTATCCACAAAAAACGTTTTACCAATCGTAGGTAAACAAGTTATCCACAAAGGGTGGAAATCGCTGGTCGGAAGATAGTTCACCCAAATCCACCTTTTCTCCTCTATAATCGGCGGTATGGCAGAAGAAGATAAGAGCGCGGAACCGCGCACCACCGCAACCAAGCAACCAGCCGTCAAGAAGACGACCGCCAAAAGCGCGGCCGCCAAAACGGCATCGGCAACGTCTCAGACGCCTAGCAAGCGCACCGCCGCAGCCAAAAAGTCCACGGCATCCACCGCTCGCAAGCGCACCACCAAAGCGAAGGCCGCCGCACCGCAAACGGTCGGCGAAGCCCCAGCCCCCGTCATCGAACGCACCAGCCCCGAACAGTTCGGCCGCGTGAACGTGCTCGACATCACCCCGAACGTTGAGAACGGCCTGTTCCCGGCACGCGTGGAGCTCGGCGAAGCATTCAACGTCACCGCCCAAGTGTTCATCGAAGGCCGCACCAAGGCAGGAGCGACCGTGTCCGTGCGTAACGCACGCGGCCGCGAGGTTGAACGTTTCGCCATGACCTGCACCAATCCGGGCCTCGACCGCTGGGAAGCCATGGTCAAGATCGGCGAACACAGCGATCTGAAGCCGTGGGATGCCGATTATGCCGCCGTCAAGCGTCAGCTGGGCGAATGGCAGATCGTGATCGAAGGCTGGGAAGACACCTACCAGTCTTGGCTGCACGACGCCGCCATCAAGGTTAAAGTGAATGACGACGTGGAGAATGCGCTGGAATCCGGCGCACAGCTGCTCGCACGTTGGGCTGACGCGAAGGATTCCAAGCTTTCCGCAGCCGACAAGAAGGTGCTGCGCGACGCCGCCAAGACCATGGAAAACAAGTCGCTGAGCGCCGAAGAGCGTCTCGCCGCAGTCCAGAGCAGCGACATCGAGCAGCTGCACGAAACCAACCCGTTGCGCGACGGCCTGTCCGAGTCGAATCCGCAGCGTTTCCGTGTGGAACGCCCGAAGTCCAGCTTCGCCTCCTGGTATCAGTTCTTCCCACGTTCCGAAGGAGCCTACTACGGTGAAGACGGCAAGATCGTTCCCGGCAACCTCAAGACGTCGATCGCCGGCTTGGAACGCGCCGCAGCCGAAGGCTTCAACATTGTGTATTTGCCGCCGATCTTCCCGATTGGCGTGACCAACCGCAAGGGACGCAACAATTCCCTGGTAGCCGGCCCGAACGATCCGGGCTCCCCGTTCGGCATCGGCTCCGAACTGGGTGGCCACGACACCGTTGACCCGCAGCTTGGCACCATGGACGATTTCAAGGCATTCTGCGAGCGCGCCCACGAGCTGGGCTTGGAAATCGCGCTTGATTTCGCTTTGCAGTGCTCGCCTGACCATCCGTGGGTCAAGGCGCATCCGAACTGGTTCCGCACCAAGCCGGACGGCACCATCGCATTCGCAGAGAATCCACCGAAGAAGTATCAGGACATTTACCCGATCGACTTCAATGCCGACATGGAAGGCATCGAAAAGGAAGTCGAACGCATTATGGATCTGTGGGTCAAGGCGGGTGTGACGATCTTCCGCGTTGACAATCCTCACACCAAGCCGGTGCGTTTCTGGCAGGATGTGATTGCCGCCGTTACGAAGAAGCATCCGGAAGTGCTGTTCCTTGCCGAGGCGTTCACCCGCCCGGGCATGATGCGCGCGCTGAGCTATGTGGGCTTCACGCAGTCGCACTGCTACTTCCCGTGGCGTAACACCAAGGAAGAGCTCGAAGAGTACCTCGAAGAGACCAACGGCAATGGCGGCTTCTACCAGCACAACACGTTCTGGCCCACCACTCCGGATATTCTCACCGCCTACGTGCGCGACAACGGCATTGCCGGCCATGCGGTGCGTGCGGTGCTCGCCGCTATGGGCAGCCCGAGCTGGGGTATTTACAACGGCTACGAGCTGATCGAAAACAAGCAGCGTCCGGGCTTCGAAGAGCAGATCGACAACGAGAAGTACGAAGTCAAGGTGCGCGATTGGGACAGCACCGAAAAGTACGGCATCGCCGAACTGCTGACCTCGCTCAACAAGATCCGTGACACTCACCCGGCTTGCCGCAGCTACCACAACCTGCACATTCTGCCGAGCGACGACGCGGGCGTGATCGCATTCCTGCGTCAGACTCCGGCCGAACTGACCGGTACCGGCAAGGCAGATACGATGATCGTGATCGTGAACCTCGACGGACACAACGCGCACCAGTCCATTGTGCACATCGAGCTTGGCGACTTCGGTTTCGCCACCGACAAGCCGCTCAAGGTGCATGATGAGCTGACCGGCCGCGACTTCGAATGGGGTTACGACAACTACGTTTCGCTCGCCCCTTGGGCCGACGTGGCACACGTGCTCACCGTAGTCGAAGACTGATTGAGTCTCAATCGATCTGATTAATCTCGGTCAGCTCGACTAGAAATTCGTTTCGATTCATACCACAATACCGGTTCCACTTCGGTGGAAAGCGGTATTGTGGTTACTGATAATGCAAACTGCCCAATCTCAAGGAGAAATGACATGGCAGAAACCTTCAACGTCGTGGTGGAAATTCCGCGCGGCTCCAAGAACAAGTACGAAGTGGACCACGAGACCGGCCGCGTGTTCCTGGACCGCACCCTGTTCACTTCCATGGGTTACCCGGATGACTATGGCTACATCGACGGCACTCTGGGCGAGGATGGCGATCCGCTCGACGCGCTCGTCATGATCCCGAACTCCGTGTTCCCGGGCTGCGTGGTGGAATGCCGCGCCGTTGGCCTGTACCACATGGTCGACGAGGCTGGCGGAGATGACAAGGTGCTGTGCGTGCCGGCTGACGTACGTTTCGACGACATCAAGGATGTCGAAGACGTTTCCGAGTACCACAAGGCTGAAATCAAGCACTTCTTCGAGCAGTACAAGGCTCTGGAGCCGGGCAAGGAAGTGCTGCCGGGCGATTACTGGACCGGTGCCGCCAAGGCCGAGGAAGAAATCGTGGCCGCCCGCAAGCGCCTCGAAGAATCCGAGAAGTGATTTCCACGCCTTTCTAGATAGCTTTAGGTAGCAATCCGAGGAAAGCCCGTTGACGTACGCACTCGCACACGTCAACGGGCTTTTGCATACCTTCCAACGTCCAGATTCCGCCAGTCACTGGAAGAAAATGCCCGCAAATCAACTTCTCAGCGGGCAGATTCCTCCACCGATTGGAGGAAAACGGACAAAACCATACCCTCCAAGTGCCCAGATTCCTCCAGCGAGTGGAAGAAACAGCCCGCAGACGGGATACACTCATACTGCACGCGCATATTCGCCGGGGCCGCTATAGTGGAACACGTAATTCACGGCATGCGAACAGTATTCGCAGAATTCAAAGCCCGCTGGCTGGCGCGGCAGTTCTATGTCGGTACCCCTAGGCGTAGGCGGACGTGAGACTCCGTCGAGGCCCATCCCGTGGGAAACCGGCGGGATGAACCTATATACCAGCTATGTTGATTCAAACATTACTTATTGCCGTTTCCGTATCGATGGACACATTCGCCGTTTCCATCGGCAAAGGTCTCACCGTCAAAAAACTACGCGGCCTCGACGCGTTCAAAACCGCCCTCTGGTTCGGCGGATTTCAGGCGCTTTTCCCACTGCTCGGCTATTTCGCCGCCTCCACGTTCAGCAAATACGTGACCGCCGTCGACCATTGGATCATTTTCGGCCTGCTCGCCCTCATCGGCGGCAACATGGTGCGTGAAGCATTCGAAGAGGATGAAGAGAACGCCAAGGAAACCGCTGATTTCGATTGGAAGCACATGCTTCCGCTCGCCGTGGCCTGCAGCATCGACGCATTCGCCGTCGGCGTCAGTTTCGCATTCATGTCGTTGAACATTTGGATTTCAGTGATCATCATCGGCATCACCACCGGCCTGTTCTCCGCAGCCGGTCTGTATATCGGTCGCGCGTTCGGCTCGCGCTGGCAGAAGCCCGCACAGATCGCAGGTGGCGTCGTGCTTATTCTGATCGGCGTGAAAGTATTGCTGGAACATCTCGGATTCCTCGCATAATAATCGCAAATCAGATATACAAATAAATATACAAACTTACAGTAAAAGCCCGTAATCGCACATGATTATGGGCTTTTACATTACCGATTGCCGCAAATACTTGCGATTATTTTCCTGCGCTTTCGCGTTTTCTCGCGATTGCAGGAATCACACTATTAGAACATGACGGTCGCGTACGATGCGATACCGACCACAATTCCGGAAATCATAACCGGCAGCAGCGCAATGCCGATCCACGGATTCTTGGATTGCGGATCGGGATCGGCATCACGATTCCACCAATACGAACACGCGTCAAGCGCGATAATCAGCAACAACGCCACAATCACCGCAACAGCCCACGCCGTCGTCGAGCCATAATCGGTGGAAGCCGCGTTTTCGCCGGAACGAATCGGCAGCAGCGTCGATAGGAAGCACCAGCCCGCGCTGCCAATCATGGCAACGCCTTCCACAACATTGTGCGACAGCGAACGAATCAGATGCGTACGGTTCTCACGCGCCATCTGACGCCCGAACGAAACCACAATCAGCAGGATCAGCAGACCGCCGACGCCGGCGATCCAGCCTTCCTGCATCCAAAACGTGTCTTCGTCACCCAAACCGGCAGGGAAAATCGCACGTCCGAGCATCATCGTCGTGGCACACACCACGGAAAGCAAGCCCGCAATCACGGAAATCGCATGCCCCGCAACACCATCGCGGAACGGGTTGAACACGGCAAGCAGCGCAATCATCGCCACGGAAGCCACAACCGTGAACGACACGATTGCGGGCTCTTCCGCATTCCCATAGGAAATGCCGGGAATCAGAGCAAGCACAACCAGCACCACATATGCGGCGATTTGGACGGCAAACACCTTGCCGAACGAGGCTTTCTGAGCCGACTTGACGGCAACTTTTTCAGAGGCGGTCATTTCGTCCCCTTTTCATGATTTTCCATAATGTGGTCATTACGTATGCGATACCATTAAATGTAGCCGCAAGTGTCCACATAGTTCAGATAAAATTAATGAAACGCCGACAACACACAACAAGAGTACAATCGCGGCAACGATACAAAACCAGTACAAGAGACAAAGGGAGCTAACGTGACGGATCTGACGCTTATGACGTTCGCTAGCGACCCAGCTACCGTGCTTCCTTCTCTGGCGCTGCTTTCCCACCGCGTACGCGTGCTACCAATGGACGCGGCAAGTCTGGTGAAAATGCCGGAAAACACCATTCTTTTTCTGGATGCGCGAGATGATCTGGCCACGGCGAAAACATTGTGCCGCCTGATTCATGCATCCGGACTGTCCACGCCGATCGTGCTCGTCCTCACCGAGGGTGGCTTCACCGTGGTCAATTCGCAGTGGGGCATCGCCGACGTGGTGGTGGCGTCCGCTTCCCCGGCCGAAGTTGAGGGGCGTCTTCGCTTGGTATCCGAGCGCGGCAACTCGCCGGTCAATGCGGTTTCCGGTTCCGGAGAATCGGGCGTGCAGAACGAAGACGGCATGATCCACTCCGGCGACCTGGTGGTGGACACCAACGGCTATACGGCAAGTCTGCATGGGCATCCGATCGACTTGGCATACAAGGAGTTCGAGCTTCTCAAGTACCTCGTGCAGCATCCGGGACGCGTGTTCACCCGCGCGCAGCTGCTGCAGGAAGTGTGGGGCTACGACTATTACGGCGGCACCCGCACCGTCGACGTGCATATCCGTCGTCTTCGCGCCAAGCTGGGCGGCGAATACGAGCATGTGATCGGTACCGTGCGCAATGTCGGCTATCGTTTTGATCCTCCGGAAGAAGAGGAAGGCGAGGCGGCAGCCAAGGACGCCGCAGCCCACAACGCTTCGAGCGAAAACTGATTGTCGCACTATTCGCATTGCAAGCATTGCCTGCGATTTGCGATGCTTGCGATTGCCACGATACTTGCGATCTGACTGTCGGCTATCTCACTTTCGTACGCGCGATTGCATATTCATGCGACGGTAGACTGGTGCCATGCCCCGGGAATCGAAACAAGCGCGACTGTCACGCATGCATCAGGAATACGCCGTATTGTGCGAGGAGATTCCGCATCCGAAATGCGCGCTGAATTTTTCAAACCCGTTTGAGCTGCTGGTGGCGACCGTGCTAAGCGCGCAAACCACCGACAAACGCGTGAATATGGTCACACCGGAATTATTCGGCGAATATCCGGGACCGGCCGCACTTGCGAGCGCCAATCCCGAACACGTGGAAAGCATCATTCATTCCATCGGATTTCATCATACGAAGGCAAAGAACATCATCGGACTTTCTTACGCATTGTGCGAACGGTTCGACGGCGAGGTGCCGCAAACCATGGATGCTTTGACAAGTCTGCCCGGGGTCGGGCGCAAAACCGCGAACGTGGTGCTTGGCAATGCTTTTGGCGTGCCGGGATTCCCTGTCGACACGCATGTGATCCGTGTGACCGGGCGGCTGCGCTGGCGTTCGGACTGGGCGAGCGGCTCCCCCGACCCCAAAGCCATCGAACGAGAGATCACCGCCTGCTTCCCGCCCGAAGAGTGGACGGACCTGTCTCACAGGCTGATATTGCATGGTCGTGCCATATGCCATGCGCGCAAGCCCGACTGCCTCAACTGCCCCCTTAACGACACCTGTCCGAGCGCATTCGCAGCGTAACGCGCATGCCCGCTGTAGCCTGTGCCAACTAGACTCAGCACCATGGAAGACACCATGGAAGAAGAAAACGGGCGGGAAGCCAAGCTGAAAGCCGAAATCACGCGATGGCTGATCTTTTTCGGCGTCGCCATCATGCTCAGCGTCATGACTTGGCTGGGCTGGTCGCTGACGAACCGCAAAAATCCGATTACCTCCTTCACCACGCTCGTTTCCGACTCCTCCGTGGCCATCGGCATTCAGGGCAGCGCGCCGGAATCGCTCGACATCCGCACCGAACAGGGCACCGCGCTGGAGCAGGCGCTGCTCGAAAACGTGTACGAAACCCTGGTGTCACGCAGCGAAACCAACAAACTGCAGCCGTCAATCGCGAAATCATGGCAGATTTCCGACGACGGACTGACCTACACGTTCACGCTCAACAGCAACATGACCTTCGCCAACGGACACAAGCTCGACTCGTCCGACGTGGTCTGGTCGCTGCAAAACGTCATCAACAACAATTACGTGGGATCCGACCAACTTGGTAGTCTCAAGGAAATCACCAATCCCGACGAAAAAACGGTGGTCATCACCCTCAATCAGCCGAATCCGTGCCTTCTGCGCGCGTTGAGCGGGCGTGCCGGCATTGTTTACGATGAGGAAAGCACGGCGAATTACGGCAAGAAAGCCGTGGGATCGGGACCGTTCACCGTGGAAGCCTCGTCGAAAACACAGATCGTGCTGCAGCGCAACGACTCGTATTGGGGCACCAAAGCCGCCGCATCGCAAATAACGCTGTATTACTACGCTTCCGAAGATTCGCTGGTCAGCGCCATGGAAGCCAAGAAAATCAGCATGGCATTGCCGTTGAGCGCGTCTGCCGCCGATGAGCTCAACCAGCAAAGCGGCATCAACTCCGACAGCGGCATCAGCTTCGACAAAGTGATGCTCGCCTTCAATAACGGCACCGAAAGCCCGTTCTCCGACGAGCAGATCCGCAAAATGACGAGATACGCCATCGACGCGCAGACCATCGCCAAAGACGCTCCGGACGCCTATTCGCCGCTCGGAGGCCCGATAAGCCCGCTGGAAGACGGGTATGAGGATCTGAGCGAACTGTTCCCCTACAATCTTGAGCAGGGCCAGCAGATGCGCAGCTATTTCGGCGCATACTATATCGCCGATATCGATCTGCTGGTGCCCAAGGAATATGAGCAGATCGGCAACACCGTGAAATCGGCGATCGAACAGCTCAATATCGGCGTCAATCTGGAAGTGCTCGATTCCGCGGCGCAAGTCACGGAACGCATGAACGCGGGCACCTACAATATCGCGCTCATCACCATGAGCGGCGAAAACGATGCGAGCGTATTCACCGACGGCCAGAGCGTGTTCCATTATGAGAACGGCGATGTGCAGCAGGCATATGCGGACGCGATGGCGGCCACCAATGATGACGATTATCAGGCACGCATGCGCACGTATGCACGCGCCGTCAGCGAAAACGCGGCAAGCGACTGGCTGTACACGCGCAAGAATTTCATGGCGGTAAGCGACCAATTGCAGGGATATCCGAAAAATCTGACCGACCGTCTGCTGCCGTTGAGCAGAGTGAAGTTGCAGTGATTTTCCCGCGATTGTCAATCAATCGCCGAACACTGCGGACAATCCGTGTGTTGCGCTGATTTTCTTGCGATTTCGGCATTCGGCTGCAGTTCCGTAAGTTGTCACATTCGCTTTCTAGACTAGCGTTTATGACTGAAAGCCAAGATAATACCATCAACGCGAACCTCACGCCGCTGCCCGACAAGGTCGGCGTGGACGGTCTCGAAGACAAGTGGCGCGAAGTCTGGGACGAAAGCGAAGTCTACAAGTTCCAGGGCACCCGCGACCGCAAGGCCGTGTATTCCATCGATACCCCGCCGCCCACCGTTTCCGGCCACCTGCACGTGGGCCACGTGTTCTCGTACACGCATACCGATGTGATCGCGCGATTCAAGCGCATGAACGGCTACGACGTGTTCTACCCGATGGGCTGGGATGACAACGGCCTGCCAACCGAACGCCGTGTGCAGAACTATTACGGCGTGCGTGTGGACACCTCCCTCAAGTACGATCCTGATTTCGTGCCGCCGTTCGAAGGCACCGATGGCAAGAAGATCGACGCCAAGGATCAGGTTCCGATCTCCCGTAAGAACTTCATCGAACTGTGCGAGAAGCTCACCGCCCAGGATGAGAAGCAGTTCGAGGCGCTGTGGCGTTCCCTCGGCCTGTCCATCGACTGGACGCAGACCTACCACACCATCGGCGAGCACCCGCAGCGCGTGGCCCAGAAGGCGTTCCTGCGCAATCTGGCCCGCGACGAAGCGTATCAGAAAGACGCTCCGGGCCTGTGGGATGTGACCTTCCAGACCGCAGTGGCCCAGGCCGAGCTGGAATCCCGCGAATATCCGGGCTTCTACCACAAGGTGGCGTTCCGCTTCGAAGACGGCACTCCGATCTACATCGAAACCACCCGTCCGGAACTGCTGGCAGCCTGCGGCGCACTGATCGCGCACCCGGATGACGAGCGTTACAAGCCGTATTTCGGCCAGTACGTCTACTCCCCGCTGTTCCACGTGAAGGTGCCGATTCTGGCGCACAAGGCCGCGGAAATGGACAAGGGCGCAGGTATTGCCATGTGCTGTACGTTCGGTGACGTGACCGACGTTGAGTGGTGGCGTGATCTGAACCTGCCGCTGCGTTCCATCATCCAGCGCAACGGACGCATCGTGATGGACACCCCGGACTGGATCGAAGACGAGGAAGGCAAGCGCATCTTCCAGGAAACCGCCGGCAAGACGACATTCTCCGCACGCAAGATCATCGTCGACGCACTGCGCGAATCCGGCGATCTTGACGGCGAACCGACTCCGACCAAGCGTATGACGAACTTCTACGAGAAGGGTGACAAGCCGCTCGAAATCGTCACTTCCCGCCAGTGGTACCTCAAGAACGGCGGCACCGATCAGAAGCTGAACGCCGAACTGATCGAACGCGGTCGCGAACTGAACTTCCATCCTGATTTCATGCGCGTGCGTTACGAAAACTGGGTGAACGGCCTGAATGGCGATTGGCTGATCTCCCGTCAGCGCTTCTTCGGCGTGCCGTTCCCGCTGTGGTATCCGGTGAAGGAAGATGGCACCGCCGATTACGATCATCCGATCGTGCCGAGCGAGGACCGCCTGCCGATCGATCCGACCGACGATGTGCCGGAAGGCTACAGCGAGGACCAGCGCGACGTGCCCGGTGGCTTCACCGCCGAACCTGACATCATGGATACGTGGGCGACCTCGTCGCTCACCCCGCAGATCGTGACCCGCTGGGAAGAGCCAGGCGAAGAGAACCAGGCGATTTTCAACGCCACCTTCCCGATGGATCTGCGTCCGCAGGGTCAGGACATCATCCGCACCTGGCTGTTCTCCACCGTGGATCGCGCGCATCTCGAGAACAAGTGTCTGCCGTGGGCCAATGCCACCCTGTCTGGATGGATTCTTGATCCGGATCACAAGAAGATGTCGAAGTCCAAGGGCAACGTAGTTGTGCCAGACAAGCCGATCAAGCAGTTCGGCGCCGACGCGGTGCGTTATTGGGCCGCTGCGGCACGTTTGGGCCTGGATGCCACCTACGACGAAGGCCAGATGAAGATCGGCCGCCGTTTGGCCATCAAGCTGCTCAACGCCACCAAGTTCGCACTGGCCATCGGCCGTGAGGATGAGAACCACCATGTGGGCGCTCCGGCAACCGCAAGCTGGAACCCTGCCGACGTGACCGAGCCGCTGGACCGCGCAGCCATGGCCAAGATGGCCCTCGTAGTGCGCGAAGCCACCGAAAGCCTCAACAACTACGAGCATTCCAAGGCTTTGGAAGTCATCGAAAACTACTTCTGGCAGTTCTGCGACGATTACATCGAGCTGGTCAAGAACCGTGCATACGGCACCGCAGACTCCACCGGCCATGTGCCGAGCGAGAAGGCCGTGAAGTCCGCTCGCACCGCGCTGGGACTGGGCTTGGATGCCTTCGCACGCCTGCTGGCACCGTACCTGCCGTACGCCACCGAAGAAGTGTGGAGCTGGATGCATGAGGGCGAAGGCTCCGTGCACCACGCCGCATGGCCGAAGGCTGAAACGTACGATGCGGCCGCAGCAGCCGTCTCCCCGGAGCTGCTCACCCATGCCGGTGAAGCTCTGGCCGCGCTGCGTGGCATCAAGTCGAAGGCCAAGGTTTCGATGAAGACCCCGATCCTTTCCGTGCAGCTGGGCGTTTCCGATGAAGCGCGCGAATCCATCGAAAGCGCATTGGGCGATATCGCCGAGGCCGGTCGCGTGGTCGGACGCATCTCCTTCATGGGAGCGGCCGCCGCACTGAAGGCCGTCAAGGAAACCGCCGAAGCAGCCAAGGAAGCCGTCAAGGAGGCCAAGGCTGATGCCGAAGCAGCCATCGACGTGATTGTGGCCGACAGCGAACTTGGAGAGCCGCCGGCTAAAAAGCCGAAGAACTAATGGCAACTGTAGGTGAAACCGGCAGCCTTCGTGGCAAAGCCGTTCACTTCACCTACAGACAGTCCACAGGACTGTCTGCTTAACGGCTCAGCCGGCTAAAAAGCCTAAGAGGGGATCTTCCGCGATTGGAAGGCCCCCTCTTTGTGTATCTGGATCCTATGTTCATACTTTTTTATAAAACGGGAACTGCAAGCAGATATTGAGATTGCGCGGCCTTAGCAGGCTGCGATTGCACAGGCATATCCGGATACAGCTTCTGCAAAGCCTGCTGCAATATTTCGGCAGCGGCCGCAATTTCAACGGTCTCGTCAATCAAATCGCTATTATCAGGCACAATCAACGTGCGATTTCCGGAACCAGCAATGCCGTATGCTGCAATCGGCAACGCACTTGTCATCAACATTTCGGAAGATGCGGTTTTTCCTGTTGTTCCAGTATTTTCAGATGCGGAATCTACCGAATCGCCATCGCTGGATTTCTTTGATTCCACTCCCCCGACTTTCGCAACGTTCTTCGACGTGGTATCGGCAGCCGCGCCAAATGACGATCGCAGGCCGCCCGCGTAGCTCATCACATCATCCATGCTGATGGCGTTCTTGTCGTCCACCAAGCTGGCCGCAGTACCGTCGGAAGCGTTCTGCTGATTGGCCGCATCCGCCTGCGCGCGTTCCTCTTTGCGTTGGGCCTTGATACGCGCCCGCTCGGCACGGCCCGCAAGCGACGTCTCCGAAGCCGAGGCAAGTCCCATAGACCCCTTCAACGTAACTTCCGAACCATCGACAGTATCGTCGGAACTGGTCGAATCATCACCTGCATCAAGCTGATCCGCAAAACGAAGCACGATCTGGTGGAACGCACTGGCCTGACCCGTGTGCTCGCTCGCATCCGCCAACGCCTGCATCGCATCGTCAACCCTGCTTGAAGCCGACTTCAACTTCTCATTGCCGTCAATGCTGTTGCGCACATCCGCAATCGCCTGAGATTCCAAGTTTTGCGCCGAACCTGCGGAAGCCCCCAATTCCTTAAGCCGAGCGGTGTATGCGTCGGTGAAATCCATGGAATACGGAATCATCGCCGAAGAAAGCTGCGACTGGCCGGCACTGTAATCCTTGGCGCCACGCTGCTGCTCCTCGCCCGCACGCTTGTTGAGTTCCGCCACCAAACCGGATGTGCCACGCTGTTCGATGGTGCGAATCACCTCGTTCACCGCGTCGGCGGCACCCGTATGTCGGTATGCGGCGCTCACATCGTTGACCGCGTTGGCCAGATCGACCACGGACTGCGCCACCGCAGTATCGCCGTTCAGTTCGGCCGCGGTGCCGAGAATGGCGGTAAGTTGCGTGGTATCGCCAATCGATCCGGAAAGATGCGTCGTATACGAGCCGACGTACGCGTCGATATACCCGTTGAACGCCTGCTCATGTTCCTGCTCACGCTGGGCGATGGTCGTTTCGGCAAGCTCCTTTTCATGATCGCGCAGTTGTTCGAGCTGCGCGATGAGCTCATGGTTGCGTTGCGATCCGACATTCGTCAAACCATCCACCAATGTGGATGCGCGATCGGTCAAACTGGTGAGATTGCCATAGCAGCCAGTTCTTTCGGAATCGCAGGCAACAGCGGCGACAGACAGCGAACTCATGGTGAAGTTTTTCGCAGTCACATACGTATGAATCGTAAGATCCTCACCCGGCTTGCCTACCGCAGCGACCAATGTCGACGAATTGCCGGCAGACACAAGCACGCCTTCGTCTGAGGTCGCGTCATTGCCGACGCGGTTGGGAATGGTGAACGCGACGATCGGCGTCAGATCAGCCGTTTCCTCCGGTCGTTCCGATTTCAGATCGATGCGGATGCCGACCACGCCCGATGCACCGGAAATCTTGGATGCGCTGACGGTCGGACCGTCCAAAGTAAAGGTCGCCGTTATATCCCACGGCAGTTCCACACGCTCTTGCGGCACGCGCTGCGAAGACGTCGCGCCCTCATCTGCATTCATGTCCGTATCAGTTGCAGAAGCGGCGTCACTCGTCAAATACAAGCGGCCCGGCTCATCAACGGACTCATATGCGCTCATCACATCGTGCGAGGCCACCGCCGAGACGTACTCGCCGTTCCGACGCACCACATCAACCACATTCGAAACCCCGACCGCGCACACGGGAGCCGCCGAAACCAGCGTTACCGCAATGGACGCAGCCAGCATGTGCCGCAGATGGACACTCGCCACACGCATATCACGCTCACCACGCGTGCTATCGGCATGATGGGCACAAGATGCACGAAACGCAACAGAACGACGCATGCCGAGCCTCTCAATCGCAATCAAAACAACGTTCCAAAGCAATCAATGTAGCGCGCGGCATGCCCCGGCAAGAAACGATTTCGCGGAAAACAGACAGGTCAGGCGAATACGTCAAGCGCACCCGGATCGACGCCGTTCTCGGCGATGCGCTTATGCCTGCGCTTGGCTTCGGTCACCACGAATTCGCGATACATTTCGGCGATGTCGGGATCCAACCCGGCATCGACAGCAATGCGGTGCAACCGTTCGATCTGGTAATCCTCACGCTTGTAATCGGCCGGCGCGAAACCCTCGCGGGCTTTCAGCACACCCACTTGGGACGTGTATTTGAAGCGTTCCGCCAGTAGGGAAACGATGGCCGTGTCGACATTGTCGATCGACTGGCGCAATGCAGCGATTTTCGCCACGGCATCGGCGACCTCGGGATTGCTTTGCGCGGTGCCCGCATCGATGACGGTTTCGGTTTCATGCTCTTCTTCTGGCCGAAGCCAGTCATGTTCGCTATCGCTCATGCGTACAAGACTACCGCGCGCATGTCACTTGGAGAAGTACCGTTGCAGCACAATCGTGGTTTCCGTGCTCACCGGCACCGTTTGGTGGATGACGTTCAGCAGATCCTCAAGCTTGCTTGGCGAGGCTGCGCGCACGGTCAGCATGTAGCTGGGTGACCCAGCCACGGAATCGCACGACATGATGCCTTCGATATCCTGCAATTTGGCGGGAATCTCGGCTTCCTTGGAATAATCGATCGGCGTGACCGCAATGTAGGCACGTACGGCGAGGCCACGCTTTTCATCGTCGATAACGGCCTTGTAGCCGAGAATCACATTACGACGTTCCAGTTTCTGCACGCGCGATTGCACCGCGGAAATCGACAGTCCCGTAGCGTCCGAAAGCTGAGACAGCGTAGCGCGGCCGTCTTTCTCCAGCATGCTGAGAATGGTCTCGTCGATATCGTCGAATTGGCCCACGCTCGCATGCGTGGCGTCGGGTTCGTTGCCATTGCCTGTCATAGATGTCCCTTTCCAACAAGCATTCTGCATCAGTCCGGTAGGACCGACTCCCCCTATGCAGCTCACGTTTCCGTCCATTACCATACCCACCCCAACACACAATCCGTCAACTGCATTTTCGTAACATTTCCAACGAATTTCGATTTTCAATCATTTTTCTCCTATTTTTTTCATATACCCCCTATATAGCAATACTATTTTCGTCTTTTTACTTTCGATTTCGTATTTTTTCGTGCGTCGATTTTTACATACCGTATGTCCACAACGTGATCATCCACATTGCCGAATCGTGCGGAACTTTCGAAAAACAATCGAAACGCATTCGAAAGTAGTTGAAAACTGCAAAACGGAAAGACAGCCGAACAGAAAGACAGCCGAACAGAAAGACAGCCGAACGAAACAAAAGGGCCGCATGGCGATTGTCATACGACCCTTGGATGCGTAACCGCAGATTGCGATTACCTGCGATTAGCTGTTGCCGTTATTCGCGGTATTGCCGCTCTGCTGGATCAGCGACGCCATGAAATCACGGTTGGTCGCGGTCTTCTTCAGACGCGGCACAAGCGTCTGGTAAGCCTGCTCAGGCTCCAGACCGCCAAGCAGACGACGCAGACGGTAGATGATCGGCAGCTCCTGCGGATCGGTGATGAGTTCCTCGCGACGGGTGCCGGAAGCGTTCACGTCGATGGCCGGGAACAGGCGCTTGTCTGCCAGTTCGCGGCTCAGGCGCAGCTCCATGTTGCCGGTGCCCTTGAACTCCTCGAAAATCACCTCGTCCATCTTGGAGC
>OLGO01000666.1_pt1 | contig 30686 bp, 26 predicted proteins | sample 1605861 | NCBI WGS metagenome assembly OLGO01 (sample SAMN03283253) | human gut metagenome | biome: human-associated habitat; material: feces | host: Homo sapiens | place: USA | collected 2013
CGAAATTGACGTTTCGAAGGTTGACCTCACGCAGCTAACAAATAATCATTTATCAGGCTGTGGGTCTTTTTGTAGCGTTTGTTGTCCGTCCGGATTGGCCTCTGAATTTCATGAGTGGTTCCGTGAACATTTTTTCTTTGGTTACGGTCACCTATGCAAAGCAGATTTGGGATGAGATGATCTGCCCTAAAGATACCAAGGAAGAAGAATCCTTGCAGGCTAGTTGTGACTGTAATCGAGGTGAGGAGCAAGAACTGATGAGGCCGGATTTTCGAAGAAGTGAATTAAATGAGGGACAGGTCGAAATGAAAGTGGACGATGATGCGCATTCAATCGTGCCTAAATCAACGTCAGCGTACGTCCAAAAGAACTCCGTAACGGCATCTGGGCCATCGGACAATTTATTGCAACAAAATTGTTGCGGTTGGTAACTGTTCAGGGCTGTTTATTGGCGTTATGTACTTTACGTCGATATTCATCGAGTCCGGACGGTCGACATGACGCCGATTAGCGTAGTCTAGGAAAGATTGCCGATGAATAAACTGCTGGTTCGATGGACATTGGAAACCATGCTTGATGTTCATCGAACCGGCAGTTTCTATTTACTTTCAGTGCCTTACCGACAGCGTCTGCTGCAAAGTATGTGATTCATGCGGGGGAACAACGACCGCGCAATCGCGATTGTTGACGGCTTCCACGCAGACGAAGCCGCGCCATTCGCCCTCATCCAAATCGCCGATGGCGTTTCCGGCTTGTTCTCCCGGATTCCACACCACGGTCTGCGCCGCACCCTGTTTGGAAACAACGACGGTGCGTTTCAGCACAGGATCGCGCAGCTCAAGCGTGTTAGCCGAATAGTAGATGCGGTCAACCATGCCTTGGAAGGTCACAGGTTCATCACCTTGGCTGCAACGCGGATCGCCATCCAATACGGTATCGAGATAATCGGTGCCCTCAAGCCCGCACACCTGCGACTGTTCGGCGTCGCCAACCTGCAGATACGTATGCAGTGCCTCTTCGTAAGACAATGGCTCGTCGCCATCGTTACATACGGTAAGCGACATCGTCAACTCTCGACCGACTTCAATGGTGTAAACGGCATGAAATTGAGGATTCGGGCCAGAAACAAACTGGGAAAGTATATCTGCGTTGATCTCGCTGGAATCCAATGTATAGCGCAACAAGGCATCGGAAGAACCTTCCTTGTCATAATGCCAGAAGCTATTGCGGCAAAACCATGCTTGGGCTTCTTCGAAGCCACATGCCCGCCTTCGAAACCGGAATTGAACCAAGGGAAAATAATCGGAACACCGCCGCGGATGGCAGTTCCTTCCTTAAGATGAATCGCCTTTGGCCGTCAAACCACAGCCTGTTCGCCGGCAGGTGCCCAGGAAAGCACATGCGCACCGTAATCGCTGACTGATGCCGTTGCGTCTTCGTTGACAATATCTCTGATAGTGAAAGTGCTACTCATACGACCAGTATAAACAAGACGACGTTGAAGCGGGATTGTGGAAAGAAGGACTTTGCAGGATTGCGGAATTTCTAGGATTTTTCGGCTTTGCACGTGAAGGAAAAAGAGGATTGCGGCAACACGCGCTTGTAGGCTTCTGCTAGTATCATCCATGAAAGTACAAGGAAGATAGCCGGTTCGTTCCAACTTGCGTGATGGAGGGTGAATCAAGGCTGTGAAAAGCTGAAGATTTCCAGAATCCGAACGATTGCAAGTAACGGCATCGAATCAGTCCAGGACCAGGTTGGGGTTTGTGAGACCGGCTTTGGGTGTGACAGTGGAAAGAGACCGACATGTCTGCAGAAAAGACCACGGAACCGGACGAAGTGCTCACCGACGATGAACTTCAGGCTGCCGCAGCGCCTGAGCAGTCCATCGAGGAAGATGACAAACCTCGCAAGCGTACCGTCGTCGTGGCCGAAGACGAATCCGTGAACCGTATGGATTTGGTTGCCATGCTGGAAGATAGTGGCTACGAGGTTGTGGGCGAAGCCGCTAACGGTGAGGAAGCAGTCGAATTGACCCGCAAGTTCCGTCCAAGCGTGGTATGCATGGACGTCAAGATGCCTCGTATGGATGGCATCGAAGCGGCGGGCATCATCTGTGATGAGAATATCGCTCCGGTCGTTATGCTTACGGCATTCTCCCAGTCCGATCTGGTCAAGAAGGCCACGGGTGCAGGTGCCATGGCATACGTCACCAAGCCGTATGAGGAATCCAAGCTGCTTCCGGCTCTGGAAGTGGCCATGGGCCGTTTCGCCGAAATCAACGATCTGCTCGACAACGTGGAGCGCAGCGAATCCAAGCTGCACGAAACCGAAGAGCAGCTGAAGAAGGCGGAAGAGCAGCTGAAGAAGGCTGAGGAAACCCTCGAGGAACGTAAGCTTGTCGACCGTGCCAAGGGCCTGCTGATGGATAAGGCTGACTTCTCCGAGCAGGGCGCGTTCCGTTGGATTCAGAAGACCTCCATGGACCAGCGCATCCCGAAGAAGCGTCTGGCTATGGCCATCATCGCCAAGTACGGTGATCAGAAGTCGGAAGCAGAGGATGAGCGCTAACACAGCAACTGTGGAAGGCACTACGCGCGGGACGCTATTGGTCGTTGACGGCCATTCCTTGGCGTTCCGCGCTTTTTTTGCCTTGCCCGTAGAGAATTTCAGTACATCCGCAGGTCAGGCGACCAACGCCGTATGGGGCTTCGCCACCATGCTTTCGCAGGTGATCGACGCGGAACATCCGGATCATCTTGCCGTCGCTTTCGATGTCAAAGGCGGTACCTTCCGCAATACGATGCTGCCGCAGTACAAAGGCACGCGAGATGCGGCTCCGGAAGATCTATTGACCCAGCTGCCGTTGATTCAACGGATGCTGACGGCCCTTGGCGTCACGTTCATCGAAAAACCTGGATACGAGGGCGATGATGTGATTGGCACGTTGGCGAGCATGGGAGACAAAGCAGGCTATCGCACGCTGGTGCTATCCGGCGATCGTGACGCGTTCCAGCTCATCAACGACAACATCACCGTGTTGTATCCGGGGCATCATTTCAAAGATTTGAAGCACATGACTCCCGACGCGGTGGTGGAGAAATACCACGTCACGCCGGAGCAATATCCGGATCTTGCCGCGCTTCGTGGCGAAACCGCCGACAACATTCCCGGCGTTCCCGGCGTGGGCGATGGATTCGCGGCCAAATGGATCAACCTGTATGGCGGACTTGACCAGATTATCGAGCATGCCGACGAAATCGGCGGCAAAAAAGGCGAGGCGTTGCGGGCCAATATCGATCAGGTCAAACTGAATCGTTCCGTGAATGCCTTGGTGCGTGACCTTGACCTTGGCGTGTCCATCGAGGATTTGACTTTCGGTCAGGTGGACGCCAACCAGCTCAACCAACTGTTCACCAGACTTGAATTCGGCATACGCACCAAAAACCGTGTGCTGAGAACATTCAATGCGGGGAAGCCCACCAACGATCCCGTGCAGCAAGACGAGTCCGGCAAGCTCGAAATACCTCAGTATGAAACGGTTGACTCGCCGGAAGCATTGGAAGCATGGGTACGAGACAATCTGCCGATGCCGAACGGGCATCTGCATGACGAACGTGAAATCGCGCCGAAGACGACTCCCTCCGGCTTCGCCATTGATCATACGAAGCAGTGTGCGCAGTCCGTGGCGCATTCGTGGGTGTTGCAGGTGGAAGGCGAAAGCAAGCCGGGGAACGCGGCCTATGCGTCGCTGATGATCGCTGCACATGATAAAGCGATTCGTACCAATCGTGTTGACCGTGACATGGCGTCCCAGCTGCAAACGGTACTTGACGAACACCACCAATCCATGGTGGTGCATGGGTATAAGGAACAGTCCCACCTGCTGGAAAGCGTCGGTGTGGCGTTGCCGAAGCCGCTGTTCGACACCAAGCTTGCCGGGTATCTGGTCCATCCCGATTTCCATGCCGACACGCTGGAACAGGCGGCGGCGCATTTCCTTGACCTGCATATCGAGGAACAGTCCGAGGGCGCGACGCAAGGCACGCTTGATTTCGACGAGCCGGACGATAGTGCGCAGCGGAACGACAACCAGCTTCCGCGCCATACTGCGATTGTTGGTTTGCTGGCGCGTAAACTGGCGGATTCATTGGATCAGCGTGAGCAGTTCTCATTGCTTGAATCTGTGGAGATTCCAGTATCCCGTGTGCTGTATGGCATGGAGCATGCCGGTGCGCAAGTCGATATGAACAGGCTGATGAGCATGCGCGAACAGCTTGCCGCCGACGCGAATTACGCGCAGGAAACGGCATGGCAGTATGCGGGCGAGCGCGTGAATCTGCAAAGTCCTAAGCAGTTGCAGAAGATTCTGTTTGAGGATATGGGCTTGAAGCCTACGAAGAAGACTAAGACTGGTTCGTATACTACGAATGCGGCTGCTTTGCAGGTGTTGCGTGATCGTTCGTATGGTAATGATAGGGCTTGTCAGTTTCTTGATGCGTTGTTGTTGCATCGTGAGAAGAATAAGCTTAAGCAGATTGTGCAGACGTTGATTGATGCGACGAACAGGTCTGATGGTCGTATTCATACGACGTTTGAGCAGACTGTGGCTGCGACTGGTCGGTTGAGTTCGGTTGATCCGAATTTGCAGAATATTCCGAATCGTGATCCTGCTGGTCGTGAGATTCGTTCGGCTTTTGTGCCCGGTGAGGGTTTTGAGTCGTTGTTGAGTTCGGATTATTCTCAGGTTGAGTTGCGTATTATGGCTGATCTTTCTGGTGATGAGGCGTTGATTGAGGCGTTCCGTTCCGGTAGGGATTTTCATAAGTATGTGGCGAGTTTGGTGTATGGCGTTCCTGTGGATGAGATTACGTCTGATCAGCGCAGTCATGTTAAGGCGATGAGCTATGGCTTGGCATATGGGCTGAGCACGTATGGGCTTTCGCAGCAGCTTGGCATTAAGCCGGGTGAGGCCGAGTCATTGAAGCGGCAGTATTTTGCGACGTTCGGCAAGGTCCATGAGTATTTGGAGTCGTTGGTTTCTTCGGCTCGTGAAAAGGGATATACGGAGACGATTTATGGTCGTCGTAGGTATTTTCCGGGCTTGAAGTCGCCGAATCGTGCGGTGCGTGATGCTGCGGAGCGTGCCGCGTTGAATGCGCCTATTCAGGGTTCTGCTGCGGATATTATGAAGATCGCTATGATTCGTGCTGATGATGCGTTGCATGAGGCTGGTCTTGCCAGTCGGATTATTTTGCAGATTCATGATGAACTTGTGGTGGAGGTTGCGCCGGGTGAGGCGGAGCGTGTCACTGCGTTGGTGAAGGATGCCATGGAGCATGCGGTCGATATGGCGGTTCCGTTGGATGTTTCCACGGGTATTGGTTCGGATTGGCAGCTTGCCGCGCACTGATACGGTACTGGGTTTCGTGTGTGTTGCGGATGTGCGTGGTCGAGCAATGGCATAAGGAGGAATGATGGCAACGCTGAAGCAGGTTGTGGATGTGCTGGAAACGTTGTATCCGCTTCGCTATGCGGAGCAGTGGGATGAGCCTGGTCTTATCGTGGGTGATTTGCGTCAGCCTGTGCGCGGTATCGCTTTTGCGGCTGATCCCTCTATGGCGGTGGTTGATCAGGCGATTGCCGGTGGTGTTGATTTGCTGGTTTGCCATCATCCGTTGTTCTTCCGTTCCGTTCATGCGGTGTCGGGATTGGGTTTCCGTGGTGAGATTGTGCGTAAGCTCAATCTTGCCGGATGTGCGTTGTGGGTGGGGCATACGAATGCCGATGCGGCGTATCGTGGCGTCGGCATGGCTGCGGCTGACATGTTCGGTTTGGTGGATCAGCGTCCGCTGGTGCCCATCGATGATCCGGATGCCGAGCATCCGGTCGGTTTGGGGCGTGTGGGGCGTCTTGCCGAACCTGTGGCGTTGCGTGATTTCGCCAGTCGAGTAGCTGGCGCGCTGCCGTACACCGAGCTTGGCGTGCAGGTTTGCGGCGATCTGGACGTTCCGGTCAGCACGGTGGCGGTGCTTCCGGGTTCCGGTGATTCCTTGTTCGATGAGGTGCGTGCGGCCGGTGCCGACGTGTATGTGACCAGTGATCTGCGGCATCATCCGGTGACGGACGCCATAGAGCAGGCCCGCTATGAGGCTTCCATGCGTGCTTCCGGCGTTGCCATGGGCCATGGTGACGGGCGTGTGCGTCCGGCGTTCGTCAACACTCCGCACAGCGCTATCGAATCCATGTGGTTCCAGTATGCGATGGAAGACGTTCCCCATGCGGTTGCGGAAGCGACCGGCGACATTCCTGCCGTGCGTTGGATTTCCATGAATACCGATCCATGGAATATGGTATTTCCTTCGAGCGGGCAGGAACGGTGACGCGTCATGTGTGACGAGGCGGTAGACGGAACCCAGGTGGACGTATTGCTGGATGAATCCAGCGATGGCGTGGACATGTCCGGTATGGTCACGGTGCTTGACAGCAGGCATGTGTATCAGGGTGCGATTTTCGGCGTCGACGACCTGCGGATCGCATTGCCGATGCGTGACGGAGGGCAAACGGTGATTCGCCGTCAGGTGATGCGTCACGCGCCTTGCGTGGTCATGCTGGTGCATGATTGCGCGAATGACCTGTATCTGATCGAACGGGAATACCGTATCGGCTGCGACGCCTTCGCCTACGGTCTGCCGGCTGGACTCATCGACGGGGGAGAGGACGTGGAGGAGGCCGCGCTGCGGGAGCTTCGTGAGGAAACCGGTGTGGAGCCCGCCGGGCGTGACGGTGTCGAATTCGACCATGTGGGGCAGTTTTACTCGTCCGAAGGCATGACCGACGAGCTTGCCAACATCATGGTGCTTCACCTGCATGCATGGCATCCCGTCGAACGTCATTTCGACGGCGATGAGCACGTCGAATCGGCGTGGGTCTCCTGGCAGCGGCTGCGCGGCACCCGTATTACGGCCTCCAATTCCATGATCGCTATTCTTCACGAGCAAATTCGACGAAACCGGCAAAATACAGGCAAGAGTTCTTTCGAATCGTAAAAATAATCGCCGAACAACACGAAATTGCGATTTGGGGGCTGAAACGTGAGATACTTGAATCATGCAAATCAGACCCGGATCGATGTATCCACTCGGCGCAAGCTATGACGGCGCCGGCGTGAATTTTGCCCTCTTTTCCCAAGTGGCACAAAAAGTCGAGCTTTGCCTTTTCGATGAGGAAGACAACGAAACTCGAATCGAAATGACCGAGCAGAACTCTTATGTCTGGCACAACTATCTGCCCGGAATCCAACCGGGGCAACGTTACGGCTATCGCGTGTACGGGCCATACGACCCGACGCAAGGCCTGCGCTGCAACCCGAACAAACTGCTGCTTGACCCCTACGCTAAAGCCATCGAAGGCAACATCGACGGCGATGAGAGCCTCTACTCGTACTGGTTCAGAAGCCCCGATGACGTTACCAGCATGAACACGCTCGACTCGGCCGCCCATACCATGAAAGCGGCCGTGGTGAACCCCTATTTCGACTGGGGCAACGACCAGCATCCGAACATCTCATATCACGATTCCGTGATTTACGAAGCCCACGTACGCGGCATGACCAACCTCAACATGGACGTGCCGCCGGACATTCGCGGAACCTATGCGGGTCTGGCGTACCCCTCGGTAATCGAATACCTGAAGAAGCTGGGCGTCACGGCCATCGAGCTCATGCCCATCCACCAGTTCGTCAATGACAGCTTCCTTCAGGAAAAAGGCCTGAGCAACTACTGGGGATACAACACCATCGGCTTCTTCGCCCCGCACAACGCGTATTCCAGCTCCGGACAGCGCGGCGAACAGGTCAACGAATTCAAATCCATGGTCAAGGCATACCATCATGCCGGCATGGAAGTCATCCTCGACGTGGTGTACAACCACACCGCCGAAGGCAACAACCGTGGACCGACCCTCAGCTTCAAGGGCATCGACAACGGCGCCTACTACCGTCTGGTCGACAACGACCGCAGACACTACTTCGACACCACAGGCACCGGCAACTCGCTGCTGATGCGCTCGCCGCACGCCCTGCAGCTCATCACCGACAGCCTGCGCTACTGGGTCACTGAAATGCACGTCGACGGATTCCGATTCGATCTTGCCGCCACATTGGCCCGTCAGTTCCAGGAAGTCGACAAACTGTCGGCCTTCTTCGACATCGTCGAACAGGATCCGGTGATCTCCCGCGTCAAGCTGATCGCGGAACCATGGGATCTCGGCTCTGGCGGCTATCAGGTGGGCGGCTTCCCGTCCAGCTGGTCCGAATGGAACGGCCGCTACCGCGATTGCGTGCGCGACTTCTGGCGCTCGCAGCCGTCCACGTTGCCGGAATTCGCCAGCCGATTCATGGGCAGTTCCGACCTGTATCAGGTCAATGGCCGCCGACCGGTCGCATCCGTGAACTTCATCACCGCGCACGACGGCTTCACCATGAACGATCTGGTGAGCTACAACGAGAAGCATAATGAGGCCAACGGCGAAGGCAATCGCGACGGCGAAAGCAACAACCGTTCCTGGAACTGCGGCGTCGAAGGTCCTACGACCATCAAGGATGTTAACGAGCTTCGTCAACAGCAGATGCGCAACATGTTCGCCACACTGCTGCTCAGCCAGGGCATTCCGATGATCTGCGGAGGCGACGAGGTGGCGCGTACCCAGCAGGGCAACAACAACGCCTACTGCCAGGACAATGCGATTTCGTGGACGAACTGGGATCTGGACGAGGATCAGAAGGATCTGCTCGAATTCGTGTCGAAGCTGATTCACCTGAGACTGGACCATCCGGTGCTGCATCGCCGTCGCTTCTTCTCCGGACGTGAGCCCGGAGACGACAGCAACATGATTCCGCAGGTCGAATGGATGGACCATACCGGTTCCATTATGGATATGGACGACTGGTCAAACACACACGCCTTCACTGTGATGATCTATCTGAACGGTTCCGATATTCCGGAAACCGACTGGTACGGCAATCAGATGGTCGACAATGATTTCATTCTGATTTTCAACGCGCATTACGAGCCGATCATGTTCACCCTGCCCGATGAGCAATATGGCAAGAAATGGCGCTTAATTGTCGACACGCATAATCCAAAAGGGCCAGAACTCAATTATGAGGCCGGTTTTGCGATTACTGCGCAATCAAGAAGCTTCCTGCTGTTGATGAGCGACAAGAAGCCGTCCAACAAGCACTACAACTTCTGACGGCGCACTCGCGTTATGCCGTCAGAATCTAGTGGGGTGGAGTCGTCGCCAATGCGATGGCTCCACCCCACTGGTATGTATATGTTGAGATCCGGCGGTTGCCGGTCAGCCTTGCATCAGACTTGTGCGGCGAGCCTCGAAACTGTGTCGGGAACAGTTTCGCTGACTTCCGCAAGATCCTCGACGGAGCGTGGTCTCTCAGATTGCGCCAGTATCAGCTGCGTCTGCACGCGATCCGCTTCGATGGCGGCGATCTGACGCGAGAAAATGATGAACCAGCCAAGGAACATCATGCCGGCCAACGCCTCCACATTCGTCAGCGTGTTATGCCCGCTCAGCCATTGGAATCCGGCATAAGCCCCAATCGCAATCGCAAGATCGGAAACCACGTATACGACCTTTGAGAGTTGCGGGGCAAGCCAAGGCAGGGCAATCATCAGCACGCTCATCAAACATGGCAGGCCGCGGGCGAACACGTTGTGCAAAATCGGATGCGGCGTGTAACGGAACATGCCGATACCTACGAAAGCGATGCCGGCCAACGTCAACATGATTGACAGCAGCAGAATCCTCGTACGAAAATGCTTCGGCGTCTCATTGATGGCATTGGAATCCAGATACTGCAATTGCAGACGATACGTGGTGATGAGCTCGGAAACGGCGAAATAGCTGATGATCACAATGCAGATGCCCGCGAGCGTCAGCGTCGAATTGAACATACGCGCGGCGAACGTCGTACGGTCGCCCAATTGAGAGAAATTATTGTTGTACCAGTACGGATCGTCGGACGTCAATCCTGCGATACTCACGCCAGACACCACGAAAAACGGCAGTAGGGAAGCGATCGTTTTGGCATTCATAAGTTCCGCCTGCACGAAAGTGATATAGCCTACAACGCCTGCGATGGCCGCGCATAGGATCGGCAGATAGCCTTTCAGCGTGCGGATGCCCATCATGTTGTTGACGATGGACAACATCATGAACGATGTGACGAAAATGGTCGAAGCATACACCATGGAAAGCGCGAGGATCTCGAAAATACGACGGACCGGAATAGCCCAACCATGTTTGAGTGTCAGCGAACGTGATTTTCGTGCGTAACCCAAACTGAATGAAACGACTCCGCATCCTGCCACGATTCCCGCGCAGACGGTGAACAGACGCTGCGTGACACGCCAGATGGCCGGGGCGAACTGCATGTATGCGTTCATGACGAACCAGGCGATAACGGCGCATGTCACAAAGGAGATGATGCCTGACGATTCGGCCTGCTGGTGACGTCCCATGCCACTCTCCCTTCCGAAATGCTATTGTAAGCCTGTCGTTGTCCAACCATACGCTATAATAGAAACTCGTGTTCACTTGATGCGATTCCGTGAGGCGGATTCGCGGGGTGTGAACGTGAACGGGCTGTAGCGCAGTTTGGTAGCGCGTCTGCTTTGGGAGCAGAATGTCGCAGGTTCAAATCCTGTCAGCCCGACCAAAACCGTTGGAAACAAAGGTGTTTCAGACGGTTTGAAAAATCCTTTCCCCGGTTTCCGGTACAAACACGACGATCGCGGGAATTCCTCGTGGCATTTTGTGATATTCGCATAGTTCTGTCCGCCTGGGTTTTCAAACGGAAATGGTATGGATGGCATTTGATTGTCGAGATCGAGCAAGATACGCACGCTACATGGCGAGATTGAAGCGTTGTTTGCCACGGGTTTTGGATACGATAAACCCTATGAACGCATCTCAAGAGAATCTTTGGCCGGCGCCGTTTGCCAGCAAGTCGCTTGACGCCACCGTTGTGGTGCCGGGCAGCAAATCCCTGTCGAACCGTTATCTCATTCTTGCGGCTCTCGGGCATCGTCCTGTGCGATTGGTCGGTCTGCTGCGCTCGCGCGATACCGAGCTGATGATGGACGCATTGCGCGCGTTGGGAGTGCGCTGCGAAATCGATGAGCAGGTCGACACCACGGTTACGGTGGTGCCGCCGTCCGGCGGCCGGTTCCACGGTGGTACGAAGGTGTTCTGCGGTCTTGCGGGAACAGTGATGCGCTTTGTGCCCGGTCTTGCCATGTTCGCGGATGGTCCTGTGGATTTCGACGGTGACGAGCAGGCGTACGCGCGTCCGATGAAGCCCGTGTTGGACGGTCTTGAACAGTTGGGGGCATGCATCGAATACCACGGCGAGGAAGGGCGCCTGCCATTTACAATCACTCCACCTCAAACGGTGAGCCAGCGCGCCGAGCCGAGCGTAGTCAGCATTGATTCTTCGGGATCCTCGCAGTTCATTTCAGGACTATTGCTCATCGGCTCTCGAGTGCCAGGCGGTTTGGAACTGCATCACACGGGGGAGAAGACACCGAGTTTACCGCATATTCGCATGACCGTGGCCGATCTGCAAGGTTCCGGCGTGCGCGCCAACGCCGACGAACACGCCCGCGTGTGGACCGTGCAGCCGGGAGCCGTGCAGTTGCCCAAAACGGTGACGGTAGAACCTGACCTGTCGAATGCCGCCCCGTTCCTTGGCGCAGCGCTCATCGCCGGAGGAGCCGTGCGCGTGCCCCATTGGCCGGAATCCACCACGCAACCCGGAGGCCTGCTTCCGGGATATTTGGAACGTATGGGAGCCGAAATCAGCTTTCCGGTGATTGACGGCGTCCGGTACTGCGAAGTGACCGGCGACGGCCATGTCAGCGGCCTAGGTGATTTCGACCTGACGGCGGCAGGTGAGATCGCGCCATCATTGGCCGCGATCCTGGTCTTCGCCGATACTCCGACGCGCATGCTGGGCATCGGTCATCTGCGTGGCCATGAGACGAACCGCTTGGAAGCATTGGTCAACGAGATCACCAGAGTCGGGGGAGAGGCCCGAGAGCTTCCCGACGGGCTGGAGATCGCGCCGGTGCCGGCAGCGAATCTCAGGCCGGCTGAAATGGAAACCTATGCGGACCATCGCATGGCGACGTTCGCCGCGATGCTGGGGCTGAAAATCAACGGCATCCAAGTCAAGAACATTGCGACCACCGCGAAAACGCTTCCCGATTTCGCAGATATGTGGACTAACATGCTTGCCTAGCAATGATTGTCAGAGATAATCCGCAAATAATCCACGATATTGAAAACGGTATGGAAATGTCCTTCCTCCGCAAAAACAGAAGAAGGACATTTCTGCGTTTGCACAGAATACATATTTGTATTGCATTTCGAACGATGGGAGCGCAGATGCCTGATAGCTACAAGAAACTCATCAAGAACAACCCCGACGAGACCGAGATCAGGAGTTTCCTAGTGGACGGCGACCAGGTATCCGTGACCCTTCGCATTCCTGATACCTTGTGCGACGCGGCGAAGGAGGAGGCGGCCCTGTGGGGTATGAGCTTCTCCGCTTTCGTGCGCACGTGCATGATCGAAGAGTTTGCAAAGAAGGGGGTGCGAGCATGATCCGGGTCAAGACTCTCACCGTCCAGCTCATAGACGAGCAGCCGGACCGCATCCGCATTTGCCGCATCGACGGCGAGTCGCTCGTGACCGTCGTCGTTCCGAGGGAGGACCTCGCCGAGGCGAAGTCGCTGCCGAACATCCCTCAGCGCGGCGTCTACTATCTGCTCGACGAGGACCACGGCAACGTGAGCCGCGTCTACGCGGGGCAGACGACCCAGGGCATCGCCCGGCTTGACGCGCACAAGGCAAAGAAGGAATTTTGGAACAAGGCCGTCATGTTCCTCGACGATGACCAGAACATCAGCAGGGACGAACTGGATGTCCTCGAGGCGAAGGCCATCGACTACGTGCGCACCCACGGCTCGTATGAGACCGACAACTCGGCGACGCCCAAGCCCTACGTCGACCCATACAAAGAAGAGTCCGTCGAGCGCTTGCACAAGAGGATCCTCTTCAGGATGGCGGCTCTGGGGTACGACCTCAACAGGGTCGACCAAGGCCCCGCAGGTGTGCCGGCGGTCTTCCACACGAAGAAGAACGGCATACGCGGTGCGGGGCGCTATGACAAGGCCACCGGGCACTTCACCGTGCTCGCCGGCTCGAAAGTGAACCTCTCGAGGCCCGTGCTGAAGAACGTGGGCGTCGCGGTCGCGCGCAGGGAGATATTCGGCGATTCATGCGGCACCGCAGAGCTCGCCGAGGACATCGAGTTCCCAACGCCCAGCGCCGCGGCGGTGTTCGTGCTCGGCGGCAGCCAGAACGGCTGGACCGAATGGGTAAGCGACGACGGAGAAACGCTCAACCAAGTCTATAGAAGCGAAGGAAACTAAATCAACAAGCAGTGGCTGGCCTCCAAGATATAGGATTACGCCAACAAGATGCGCTCCAAGATTGAGGCTAATTCTACAAATTCTTGTCCGGGACGGAAGCCGACCGCATCGATGTCACTTTCGACGTCCGTCCCAGCCGTGCGGATGAGAAGTGGCTGAACGCATGGTGTTCTCATAGCTGATTGAAGAACTATGTCAGGAAATGATCGCTTTTTCGGGGAATCCATTGAGATTTGAGGATGGTGGTTGCGCAATCATACTTCCGATGGGGCAGCCCATCGGAACCGGCGAAGATCACGGTATCGTTTTGATGTCCTTCAGCTTGAGTTCGCCGCGCGCTCTTTACCTGCTGTTTTTACTCCCCGGTGCATGCGAACACGTTTCCGGCATATCTGGGTAGTAAATGCCGCGGTGACTTACATGGCGGCATGTCGCGGCATTTCCCCTGATAACTCCCATTTTTATCAAGACGGCAGGATTCTTTACTCCCCATTGACCACTTGGGAAAATGCCATGCGGAGACCGCCGAAAAGCCTATTGAGTTCGATTTGAGTTTCACGGGCCTCGAAACCGCCCCGTACCGCTCTCGGGAACAAGACCGCGCGTCCACTCACTCGGAATAAATCCTTACTCCCATTCCCCCGAATAGCGTTCCGTACCTTGTTGTCTTGAAACACGGGGAGTAAATAGCTAAATCGCAGGTGAAAGGGAATTAAACGGCAAGAAAGCCTCCGTCCCAACGCAGGGGACGGAGGCTCGATTATCGTTTTTTACTCACCGATGCCGCTGGTGGCTTTGTCGTGAGTCGCGTATGGAACGAAACTCTGCATTACACCACGGCATTCAAAAGTGCAGGTCAAAGCCCTATCAGCTTACTCCCACTCTTCGCTTTGGCTCTGCCGTCCCGTCATTCCAGTTGCACCCAGTTTTCGGCACCGCCACGGAACGCGTACCGCCGAATGACGCGACGTCGCGTTTTGACGGCACCGGCACGAACGGCACTGCGCCCATTTCCATAATCAGCGGTCAAATAATAAGGCAGGGATTCGCTGTCGTGGTCAATTAGGACAACGTCAACGCAAGCGTCGCCCAGCTCGATCGATACGACACGAACTTTGGAAATCCCATTGCCCAGCGCTTTGCACGCAGCATATTAACGATGCTTTGTGTATTCCTCCGTTCGCCCAAGAGCTTGGCGTCGCCCGTTGGGCGAAAGTCCTCTTCTTCGTCAATGCCGATAATCAAACGTCCCGTTGTATCTTCGGAATTGTTGCCATGCGGATTACGTCGTGAAGCAAGTCTGCCTTGTTTCCATGCCACTCACGCTTGAAATCCCAGTAGGACCCTTTGCGCTTGAGATCGGCAAGATCGGCCACTAGTTTGGGCAATGACTCATCATCCGTGTACCTTGGTTCCATCCAGCACCTGCTTTTAATCGTTGCCCTTTTGCATGAGGGACTCAGTGATTCTCGCGAGCGGGCTCTGGGGCGATAGGGGGCACCCTCGACCACCTGTCTACTCGTTCCTCTTGAAATTCTCCGCCTGCTCCATAACCTTTTCGAAGACCTCTTCATCCCACTCGGGCGGATAGCCGTTCTTGTAGAGCAGCACGGTCAGGTCCATGTTGAGCTGGCTTTTGATGTCGTCGCGCGTCGACCAGTCGGCATATTGCGCCTTGTCGTTTACGAGCTTCGAAATCTCTTTTGCGAGCGCGATGCACTTCTCGTCGCTGAAGACAAAACCGTGGTCGTCGCGCACCTTTACCAGGATGTCATAGAACGCTTTCTCCTCATAAGTGACACCCATCTTCTCAAACGAGCTCTTGTCGTCCTTGAGATCGCGAAGAATGTTAATGAGCTGGTCGCTCAGGTTGTCAACAAAATCAGATACGACCTCGCTCGTGAAGGTGAGATTGTCGCGCGAGTTGTAGGCGTCGACCACCTTACGGAGGCGCTCGTCAAACTGCTGCGCCTTCACTTTGTTGGTACGTCCGTAGTCCTTGATCGCGCGCTTCACGAGTTTCATCAAAGCGTTGAATTTGGTGATGGGCATCTTCATCGCGTTGAGCTCGGCAACCGCCTCTTCGCCGAAGAGATCCTCAGGGCCGTCGGCGTCGATAACGCTCTCGACACCCGTGCAGCTGATCGCCTGCCGTACCATGTCCTCAACGACCTCGTTCATCATCTCGGCATCGGGCGCGTTACCCTTGGTCTGCTTGTGGACGATGGAACGAATCGCTAGGTAGAACTGGGACATCGCGGTCTCGCAATCGGAAAGCTCTCCCGAGGGGAAGCAGATCTGGTACGCGGATTTCAGGATGCGCGTGAGCCCCATGAATCGCGTCTGGAACTCCTTCGAGAGCTGCACGTACTCGGCAGCCCTGTTCAGGCACTCAAGGCGCTCGAGGGGCTTGCCCGTATGGAAGGCGCTCGAATCGAAGTTGACCATGAGGTCGTCGATCATGGCCAGGTGGTTGCGGAAGATGCCAAGGGCGACGGCCAGATCGTCAATGGCTCCGGAATCATCGCCGCCATAGGTCTTGAGTGCCTTCATCATGTTCTCTTTGATACCGATGTAGTCGACCACAAGCCCCTGGTCTTTGCCCTCGAATACGCGGTTTACGCGGCTGATGGTCTGCACCAGCGTATGGCGCTGCAGCGGCTTGTCGATATACATGACGGCGAGCGAGGGGACGTCGAAGCCGGTGATCCACATGTCGCATACGACGGCGACTTTGAAGTTCGAGTCGTTGTTCTTGAACTGTTTGTCCAGCTTTTTGCGCCATTCCTTATTTCCGCAGGCATCGAAGAGATCCCTAGGGTCGTCCTTGCCGCGCGTGGCCACGATGTTGATTTTGGGCAGCGCCTCGAGCTCCTCCAGCTGCTCGGGCGAAAGCTTGCTCTCGTCCTCTGCCTTTTTCGCCACACCCCATTCAGGTCTTATGGCGAGGATGGCGTTGAGCAGGTCGAAGGCATGGGCGCGGTTCGAGCAGACAATCATGGCCTTCTGCACAACGCCCGGCTTCTCCCCGCAGAGGCGCTCGTAGTGCTCGACCATGTCGGCCGCGAGCTTCTTCAGGCGATCGGGATCGCGCAGCAGCACCTCCATCGAGCTCATAGCGCGCTGGCTCTCCTCGATGGCGTCTTCGGTCGAGCCTTCCTCAGCGCAGCGGTCATAGTATTCCTGGATCTTCTTCGCCTCATCATCGGAGAGGAGCACGCGCGCCAGCCTTGGTTCGTAGGCGATGCGTACCGTAATTCCGTCGTCGCTCGACTCCTTCATGGTGTAGCGGTCCACAACGGGGCCGAACACGGCGATCGTCTCGTCGATGGGCGTGCCGGTAAAGCCCACGTAGGTCGCGTTGGGGAATCCGTCGCGCAGATATTTGGCGAAGCCGTAGCGGGTGAAGGCGCCTTCCTCGGTGACCATGAGCTTGGAACCCACGCCTGTCTGGGTGCGGTGCGCCTCGTCGGAAATGCAGATGATGTTGCAGCGGTCGGAAAGAAGGCCCATCTGCTCGCTGAACTTCTGGATGGTGGTGATGTAGACGCCGCCCGATTCGCGCCCGCGCAGCGTCTCCGCCAAGTCGTCGCGTGTCTCGATGCTTCGCACGTTCTCGTCGTGCAGGAACCGCTTCGCGGTCACGAACAGCTCGCTTGTCTGGTTGTCCAGATCCTCGCGGTCAACGATGATCACGATGGTGGGATTGCCCAGCTCCTCGCTGCGTCGAAGCATCATCAGGCGCGAGAGGAAGAGCATCGTGTACGTCTTGCCACAGCCGGTGGCACCGAAGTACGTGCCGCCCTTGCCGTCGCCTTCGGGGCGCAGGTGCTCGCAGATATTATCAAGCATCCTCGTCGCGGCGAAGTACTGCGGGTAGCGGCAGACTATCTCGGTGGAACTCTTGCTGTCGTCGGGGAAGAAGACGAAGTCGCGAACAATCGCCAGGAAGCGGTCGGGGGCGAAGGCGCCCTCGACCATGGTGTAAAGCGAGCTGATGCCGTTCGACACCTTGTCGGCGTCATTGGCCTTGTTCCAGGCGTAGAAGTACGAGTACGGGGTGAACACGGTGCCGATCTTGTTGTTGGCGCCATCACTAACCGCGGCGATGCAGCAGTACTTGAGCAGGCGCGGGATGTCGCGCGCATAGCGGATGGCGATTTGCTTCCACGCGTCGTGGATGGTTTTATCCTCCTCGATAGCGGTTTTGAACTCGAGGATGGCGAGCGGTATGCCGTTTACGAAGCATAAAAGGTCGGGACGACGGGTACGCACGTCCTCGACCGTGTATTGGTTCACGATGAGGAAGTCGTTGCTCGAGATGTTTTCGAAGTCGATGTACTCGATGTGGACGGCGGGCTTGCTTGCATCCTCGCGGAGAAGGGTGTACCCCTCGTTGATGAGCCAGAACGCTCGCCGGCACCCGTCGTAGAGCGGGGTCGAGGGAATACGCTTGAGCTCGCCCACGAGCGTCTGGAGCTCGCCCTCGGTCAGGTCGATATCGGCATAGCGGCGTCGAAGGCTCAACTTTAAACGATCTTCCATGAGCGGCTCGTCGAAGCGGCGGTGCAGCTGCTCGCCGTTGGCGTAGCTCCAGCGCACGCCGTTGGCGTCCTGCTGCTGGAACAGCTCGATGATCGCCTGTTCAAGCTCGTCCTCGGTGAACTTGCCGTTTTCGAATTTAAGGTCTGCCGCTTCCATACTTGCCTACTTTTTGTCGGTCGTTTCCTGGATGAGGTATGTGTCGAGGGCGCACGCCAGATTGACGGCAAGGTTGGCCATCGGGGCGCTCACCTCGCGCCCCGTCGCTCCGGAGCCATGCGCTGCCGCCTTGTTGCGAATGACGGGAAGCGACATGAGAACGCTGCTCTGGAAGGCCTCGGGCTTAAGGCCTTCCGGGAGGGGCAGCTTGCCGGCCTCGAGCAAACGCTTCGTAAGGCCGTTGGCAGCCACCGTCTCGGATTCCGAACCCAAGATGACCTTGAGAACGCTCTCGTAGCTCTTCTCGGCATTGATCACGGCTTCGGCGTAGTCGCCGCGTCCCAGAAAATCTATGGCCTTCCTCAGCTCATCGTAAGCCCCCTGGTAAAGGGGGTTCGCATCCTTGAGCGCTTCCATCCTGTTGAGGGCCTTGAGCTTAAGGTCCTGCTCAAACTGTTTGGGGTCGATCTTAACCAGTCGTCCGTCAACGAGAAGCCAGGGGATACCATGCTCGCGGAACACCTTGTTAATCTCGTCGCGGAAGCCGTTCTTGCCGTTTTCGGCGTCGTCGGAAAGCTCCTCGTATTGGAGCTCTACGAGGTCGAAGAGGTGCGGTGTGTAGACGTTTGCAAGGACATGGACCTCGTCAAGGCCCGTACCCAAGCGCATCATATCCAAGTCGACGACCCGATAATCGACATGCTCGTTGAGCTCCTCGATTGCAAGATAAAGGGCGTCGGTATCAACGGTGTAGCTATCGTAGCGACTCGGCTGAAAACTTATCGGCTCACGAAAGTCCTCCATGACGCGTGCGATTAGGACTTTAGCGCTATAGGGAACGTTGCTGCCGTCATCTCCGCCAAACCAATTTGGTTCATCCTGGAACAGCTCCTCATAACGCTCAGAGAATAGGCGTCCCATGATTACCTCGACGCCTCCTCGATCGAGCCCCGGATAAGGACGGGACAAATGTCCTTGAGTTGGGCTTTAAGTCGATCATTTATTCCAAGACGCGTACGCCACGCCTGGTATAGCTCGACGATATACCGTTGGACGACAATATCGGGCAGGGGGATGTGCACGTCGCACATCTCGGCCCAATCGAATGTCTCTCGTGCGCTGCCCCAAGAGTTGAATCGGGCGTAGCGATCGAACTCGGCTCGGCCAAAGAAGAGCATCAGATAACCGGGCAACAGCCTCTGCTCTGCGGACTTCTTAACGCGGAAGACTGTATTGATTGCCGAGGTGATGTAAGTATCGTCTGTCTCGTTGAGCGCAATGGATATTTTCTCGCCGCGTCGCGAAGTATCCGCAACATATGCGAGCTCGTCTGGACGGATAATCTTGTAATTACCGAGGTTAACCCCGGTAAGATTGGCATTCGTTTCAATAATGCACTTACTGACGGACAGTCCTCGGACGTCCTTTTCACTGTATGCGCGTGCACTGTTTCGGGCGTCGCTTTGCTCGATATAGGCCCCGATGGCTTCATGTGGCAACTCTCGCATGAGCCTCTCAACAAGTGCGTCACATGCCAGCTTAAGGTCGTCGAGTCCCTGCTCATAAGCCCGCTGGTTGGCCAGCATCACCTCGTAGATGTCGACATACTTCCGCTGCACTTCAATCGGCGGCAATTCGATTTCGACATCGCTCATATCCGAATAGTAGAAACGCTCTCGAGCAGAGCCCCAAGAGTGCATTCTTGCATAGCGATCAAACTCGCTTCTATTGAAATACATGAATAAGTATTCCTCAAGAAGTTGTTTCCGCCCAAAATCGTTAAGGCGAAAAACAATATGAAAGTTCGAAGCAAGGTAGGTTTCGGAAGAGGAGTTGTAAGCAAGAGAAATCTTGTCCCCACGGCGAGAAGTGTCTGCCGCGTACACGAACGACTTCGGTTCAACCAAGATGAAGTTCTTTAGCGAAACATCTTTCAGATTTGCTTTTGTTGGTGCAAGTTCTTTATTAACCGAGATTCGTATCACGCTATCAGAACCGTACAAATTATCTTCGTTCTTATCCACGCACTGCTCTGTAAGCTGGCCAAGTTGATATTTACGCAATTCCATAGCCGATACCCTCGAACGCGGCCTCGAGCATGGCCTGGGACTTCTTCTCGGTAGCCAAAAGCTCCTTCATCTCGGCCTGAATGCGGCCCATTTCCTTCTCGTAGTCGATGCCCAAATCGTGGTCGACGAACTCAATGTATTTGCTCGGCGTGAGCGTGAATCCATGGCTCTCGATGGTGAGCCCATCAGGGTCGTCGCCCTTGATGCGCACGGATTTGCACAGCTCGGGCACGTCCTCGTAGCCGCCGTCGATGCAACGCCAGCTCTCGAAGATGTCTTTAACGCGAGCGATCTGCTCAGACGTGAGCACGGTCTTCTTCTTGTTCTTGTTCTTGTCGTAGGTGTACTTCTCGATGTTCTCGTCCCATGTGCGCAGATCCACGAAAAGCACTTCGCCGCGACGGTCGCGCAGCTTGCGGCCGGCCTTTTCGCCTGCCCCCTTGTTCATGTTCAGGATCCAAAGCGTCACCGAGATATCGGTGGTGTAGAACATGTCGTGAGGCAGAACGATTATGGCCTCGACCTTATCGTTCTCGAGGATCTTCTGACGTATAGCGCCCTCGTCGCCGTCGGCGTTAAGAGCGCCGTTGGCGAGCAGAAAGCCCGCAACCCCATGGTTGACATCGAGCTTCGAGAGCATGTGCAGGATCCATGCGTAGTTCGCGTTGGACGCGGGTGGTACGGGATAGCCTTTCCAGCGCGGATCGTTAAGAAGCTCATCGGCGCCGCGCCAGTTCTTCAGGTTAAACGGGGGGTTCGCCATGATGTAGTCGACCTTCTTGTCCCTATGCTGGTCTTTCTCGAAGGTCGAGACGGCTTCCTCACCGAGATTGTTCGATATGCCGCGGATGGCAAGGTTCATCTTGCATAGGCGCCACGTATCGGGGTTCGACTCCTGCCCGACCACCGAGATCGCGCTGCCGTTACCGTGGTGGCGTTCAACGAACTTGTGAGACTGCACGAACATACCGCCGGAGCCGCAGCACGGGTCGTAGACGACCCCCTCGTACGGCTCGATGAGCTCGGCGATGAGCTGAACGACGCAGGCGGGCGTGTAGAACTCGCCGTCCTCCTTCGAGCTGCCGACGGCGAACGTCTGCAAGAAATACTCGTACACGCGCCCGATAAGGTCTTCCTCGTGGAAGCGTTTCTCGCTGATCTTGGCGATTTCGTCTATAAGCGACTTGATGGAGCTCTTGGTTGCGCCGAGCGTGGCGAACAAGCCCAGCGGCAAAGCGCCTCTGAGAGAGGAGTTTGCCTTCTCCGCCTCGCTCATGGCATTGTCGATGATGGTGGCGATCGCGTTATCGCCCGCGTGGTCGACAAGGTAGGTCCACCGTGCAGGTTCAGGCAAATAGAACACGTTGACCGCGTTGTAGAAAGAAGGTTTCTCAAGGAACGCCGGGATGTCGCCGTACTGCTCAACGAGCTCCTTGCGGCGATTATTAAACTTGTCGCCGGCGAACTTCAGGAACACGAGGCTGATGACGGCGTCGCGATTCTTCTCCATGCTGCCGACGCCGCGAAGCGCAACGCGGCAGTTCCACAACACTTGCTCGAGCGTAAGCTCGACTTCTTGCTTTTTGGTGCTTTTGCGTGCCATGAGGCTCCTAAATGCTAGAAAAGCGGCAAGAATATCGTTGCAGATAAGCAACCGCTCATGATGTTCAGTCTGTGATAGTTTAACATTTAATAGGGCATAAAACCCGTGCTTTGCGTGCCTATACGCGACAGATGCAGTACGGACGAAGCAGTGAATTCTTCGGTTGCCTTACCGCCTGCATGCAGACAGCTGCCGACGCCCACTCGTCCGTTCCGGTTTGCCCAGATGGCCCTCCCACAATGTCCATGTCCCAGCGGATGTGTCCCATTTACCTGGTTGCACCTGGGGCAACGGGTTGGAAAACCTGCGCAAGGTCGCTCGCAGAACGCGCAACATCAAGCACGACAGAAGAGGTGAACGACAGATGCCGGACCTCGTACGACAGCACCGCGGAAAAACAAGTAAATGGTCCGCATTCCCCTCATAGTCGCTGTTATTTCCGTCCGACCCTTGCGCGACAATGCGTTCGTCATCGGGGATCGATTGGGGAGACGCGCATGGGGGCGATGAGCAGAAGGGTGATAGCCCGGCAGAACGGGGCGGCGGGGAGCCTGGAGGGGCTCATGACCAGGTATCCCGACGAGGAGTCGTGCGAGCGCAGGCTCATCGAGATCGAGCGCCCCGGCGGCTGGTGCTGCCCGAGGTGCGGCAATGACAGGTGCTCGAGGTAGTTCTACGTCCCGATCCGGACCGTGCCGCCAACGAAGACCAGGGTCCCGCCCTCGTCCATCGCCACTAGGTCGATGCCGATGCCCTAGGGCCCCTGTCATGCCTCGTCGACGACCTCGTAGTCCTTGCGCTGAGGAAGGTCCTGACCGCGTCCATCGCCTTTTCCTTCATGTCGCTCATGTCTTGTTCCTTAGACTCTGAGGTCCGCCCCCGTGGCGTGCCCTGCGCCGCGTGAGTCGCATGCAGCGCGGATGGTCCGGCAAAGGGAGGGAACGAAGAACCTGAAAAGTGTCACGGTCCTTGCGGGACGCTCGCCGGCGTGCGACCCTGCGCGTCCAAGGAGTGCCGGAGGCGGGTTTCAGATCAAAGGGGCGCAGGCGTGCGGCATGGGATCGGGTATGGGCACCGAGGCTCTCCAGGCATGGGTGCGGTCCGTCGATGGCAGCGGGGTGCTTGCGGGGGTCGGCGTCGGCACCGCCGCGGCGGGGGCACCTCGTTTCCGAATTTTGACGCAGTGGTCGGGAACGGGCCGGCCTTCCAGTGCCGCTTGCGGCCGATATGCGCACGGGATCGCTGGCGGTGGGGTGGTTCCCCATGCGGAACGGCTATGGTGCTGTGCAACATGTCCGTCGGAATAAGGGGGACAACTCGTGATGGACATCAACAAGAAGGACGAACGTCGTGAGCTGCTCGACGCGGTGACAGATGCAGGAAGAATGGCGAGGGACTGGACCAGCTGCTCGAGTCGCTGACACACGCCGAGGGGCGGAGTCATCGGAAGTCCCGGCAGTTAGGGTCATGTAAGCGGACTGAGGAATGATTGAGCCTCTCCCTGCAGTGCGCTTCGATGCTCTTTGCATTTTCCGAGGTCGTGGGATAATGGATTGAATAAGGGATGCAATATCCCCGAACGATTTAGAAGCGCCCCAAACCGAGCTACCGACGGTTTCTTCTGGCCTTAAGCTGAAAAGGCAAGGCCCACGATTAGCCGTAGGCAATCGAGAAAGGTCGAAAGAATGAGCGACGAGGAGCTCGGCCTGCCAAGGCCGGAGAGATACGAGGGCGAGCGATTCAGCGTCGAAGACTACAAGACGGAAGAATATGCGGAGGCGCGAACGCTCGAGGAAGCCATCGCCATCCGGGGCGCCAAGGCGTTCCTCAAGGACGTGGCTCCGGACGATTTCCTGGACGACGCCCAGCTGGGTGTCGAGAAAATCGGAATAGCGGACCTTTGGTCTGACTCCACCTGGGAGGAAGGCGAAACGGAGCGCGACGTAACCCTCGAGAGGTCGGCGGCCTCCCTCAAGGAGGGCGACCTTCTCGAGGTGCGTCCGTGTTCGGAGGACATCAGCGAATGGGGCTACAGGTTCCACCTGGCCGACGGGTCCACGGTGCCTTACACGCCCTATCACGATTACGATGACCAGCTATTCCAAAGGGCTATCGAGAGCCTCGGCGCCGGCGAATGGCTCGCATGCCGTGTCAGAGAGGTGTCCTGCTTCGGAGAAGACGGCATCGACGACAACCCCGAGTTCTGCTGGCGAGTCTACTCTTGCAAGGTCACGGTGTATCGCGGCGGTTCGACGAGGGCATAAGCCCAGATTAACTCGGCGACATCCCGAAGAAGTCGTCGTGGCTTTTCTCGCGCGTTGAGCGCCTTTCGGACGTCGGGGCCTCGCCGAGCCCGTTGAAGATTTACATGACCAAGGTGAGCTGCTTCTGGAGGCCCTCGTCCAGCTCGGCGATGTCGAGGGCGGAGAATCCCATGTTGATGAGCAGGCTCACGTAGCTGTGGCGCAGGTCGTGGATTCGTATCCGCTTGACGCCCGACGCCTTGCAGCCGCGGTTCATGTCGTGCACGAGGCCGCAGCGTATGTCCATCCGGTAGAGCGCCTCGAACGAGTAGAAAGCGAGCGGTTTGTCGGAGATGGCTTCAGAGAAGCGGAGATACTCGTCCTTGGTTCAGAACTGCATCTCACCGGCCTCTTTGCTGCCCATCTTGTCCACCCCTGTGGACGGGGTTCTTCTCCAGGTTGTAGTAGTGCTCGGCGTGGTTGAAGATGGCGTTGAGCGGTTGTTGATGATCCTCAGGTAAGTGGGCTTGAAGCTGTCGCCGTCTGGCCTCGTGGACCCTGTGAGGGAGTTCTGCCACCTGACGATGTCGACGGGCCGTATGTCGCATATGCGCATGTCACCGAAGAACGGCAGGAGCTTGCTCTGGATGATCGTCTCCTTGGTGAGCCAGGTGTGCTCGCGGACCCTCGGCCTCACCTCTGCCTTGTAGACCTTGCTGAAGTCGGCGAAGGTCATGTCCATGGCGTCGTCCTTGAGGGCCTTGAAGTTCTTCTCCCACAGGAGTGCCTCGAGCTTGGTTGGAATCCCTTCTTGGTCTTGTACCGCTTGGTGCCGCGTGCGTCGCGGTAGTAGAACTGCACGTAGAAGAGCCCCGTCTTCTTGTCCTTATAGGCGGGCATCGTTCGCCTCCGGGAAGTAGTGGGCCTCAAACAGGTCGCTGCGGACACGCCTGCGGATCACCATGCGTCCGAGGGACTCCTGTTCCTTGTTCATCTGGCGGATCACCTCGTAGGCGCTGTCCTTCTTGATCTTCAGGCGTTCAGCCACCTCGTCGGCGGTGAGCATGCTCGCCCTCAGCATCTTTGCCGCCGGCTTTTCCATCTTGGTCCTCCTGTCTATCCGTACAATTCTGTACGTGTATAGTCCTGAGAATAATCGTGCGAATCTGTACTGCCAACGGAATTGCGTACAAGCTCGTACGCTTACGATAGATTTCTCGCTTTCTAAACTTCGTCATCTCGCCAGCAAGCGGCGTTAGAGTTATCTCTATGCGTGCTTTCGGGTGTGCAAGTTCTATCTTCTGAAAATTGCAATCTCATCGCAAAGTAGTAAATGCAAGAAATCTTATTAATACCCTATTACTACATTATATTGTTCTCTTACTACATCCTGTGCTATGCTTCCATTGCTGTAACGAAAGGAATATGAATGAAGTCATACAACGTGAAGGAGATAGCCGAGCTGCTCCAAACGAATCCTGAAACGGTCAGGCGTTGGATTAGAAAAGGCAAGCTTGAAGCGACGAGGCGGCCTTCACGAAAGGAAGGCAGCTCGGTCTCTTCCGCGGCGTTGCAGAAGTTTCTAGAGGGTTCGCCAAAATACGCGGCTTCGGCTGCTGCGTTCATCTCATTGCCGGCCGCCAGGGTTTCCGTCGGGGTGCTCACGGCAATCGGAGGAATAGCCGCGGCTAAAATGGGCACCGACAACGCTGTCGAGAATGCATCGATAGACACGGTCCAGATATGCGCATACATCAACAGGGAAACGGATTCGTTGAAAGAGTCCATAGCACGAAAGAAGAAAACTATAAGCCAGCTCACCCAGGAAATAGAAAAGGATGAGCGAAGTCTCGAAGAGCTGGGAAAGCTGCTCGAGCAGATAAAAGCAGGGGAGGCGGAGAAGCCGTTTCGAGCGGAAAGGAGTGAGGATGAAGAAAGACAAGCATGACAAGACCGAGGGTAACGGCCAGGCATTCGATGGCGTCAATGAGGTTGACACTCCTTCCGTTGAGAAAAACCGTCTGAAAGGAATTGGCATTGGAGTAGCAACGGGATTAGCAGTCGTTGCTGTCGGAGTGGCCACCAGCTTGCTCGTAAGCGGAAAACTTGACTTTCGTGCGGCGCTGCATACTTCGGCGGCAAAGGGCATGAAGGACATCGCCGACGGAGCGGCCGAAGCGATTTCACAGGCGCCCGATCTATCTGCCGTGGAGGCGGCCGCTGCAAACACGAAGGTTGTAGACATCGGCTGGTTCACCCGCAAACTGCCTGAGGGCTGGCATGCCTCACAGGATGCGGCCTCGTACGCAGCAGCTGTCGGAGTCGACCTCGCCGAGGGCGAGACCATCGTGAGGCCCCAGACGAGACTCTACTGCTGAGTAGCATCCCTCTGAAAGCACGCATCAAGCGCAACAGAAACGGAGTAATAAATGGAGTGCAGCCAGCAAGTAATCGAGAGGAAGACCCGCACGGGCTTTTTCGGCGCAGAGACCAGCCGAGAAGAGACGTGGATGCTCCTCCTGTTCATAGCGCTGCTCGCCTGCGCGATCGTGGTCAGCGTCCTGCACGTCATCGGCCAGGTCATGCTCATCGCGCACATGTGCGCATAGAGATTGAAGGAGATAAGATGAAGTACAAAGTTGTAATACATTACTCTGATGGCACGGAAGAGGAAGAGGACAAGCTCTACGACAGCAAAGAGCAGGCGGAAGAGGCCGGCAGCTATGGTTGCTCCTGCTATCGCATGGGCAGAGAGATCCTCAACTTGTCAAATCCGGGAGACTATCCCCTCAATGAAGATGACGACTGTGATTTCGAAGTTATCGAGGTCGACGACTAATTAAAAACGACCATGACATGCCGTTTGCCATTGGAATTGCGTACGAACTCGTACGTTGATAGTACGATCACCGATGAAATCTACAGGAGGACGCGTGGCGACAGGCGACAACATTCGGCGGTACCGCAAGGCGAAGGGCTTGACGTAAGCCCAGCTCGCCGATGCGGTGGGACTCACCGAGGACGCGATCAGGCACTATGAGAGCGGCATCAGCGCGGTGAAGCCCGAGCTGCTGGAAGGGATCGCGAAGGTGCTCGGAATCTCCGAGGGTGCGCTCAAGGATTACGGTGTCGAGACGTCGTATGACCTCATGGCTCTGCTGTTGCAGCTGGAGGAGGACTATGGCCTCGTGCCCAGCAAGGACGGTATGGGCCTGGAGGTCGATCCCAAGGCGCCGTATGCTCCCAAGCTGGCGTAGTTGATCGAATCCTGGGCGGAAAAGCGTGAAGAGCTCGGCCGCGGCGAAGTCGATGAGAGCGCTTACACCGATTGGAAGGCGTCTTTCTGATATCCCCAGGTAAATTGACGTTTCTTTGCGAACAGCCTCCAGTCTTTCGGAGGCTGTGTTTTATTGTTCCCGTATGAAATCGGCGTCCAAGAAGCCCCTTCGGAGAATAATTGCATCCCCGAATACGACAAGATACGCGGCGTCATTCGTCGGTATTCGGGGTTACCGAAACTGCGGAAACCGATTTTCGCGATTATATTCCCGTTTGTTGACCTGAGCAAATGCACTTGATGAGGCCTTGAAACCGCCTCTCAGTTTCAACTCAGTTTCGGCCGTGCGAAATCGGCTCTCAGGGAACCCGATGTGAATTATTTCCGCAGGGCCCGATTATTCCCGTATCGCCGAGTACTCCGCTGTACCGCCCAGTAGGGGGCATGCGGATACGGGAATAATTGAACCGTTTTCCCAGACAGACATGCAAAAAGAAAGCCTCTGAACCAGAGGGTTCGGAGGCTGTTATTCCCGCTATTTCGCAGGTGGCTTTGCCCTACAGCGATGCCGAAACAGCATCAGACAGTACTCGACGGTACTAAAACGCGAGGTCAAAAGCCGGTTCTCATTATTCCCACTCGATGGTTGCCGGCGGCTTGGAAGTGCAGTCGAGCACCACACGGTTGATCTGACGGCATTCGTTGGTGATACGCGTCGAAATCGTGGCAAGCACATCGTACGGAATGCGAGACCAGTCCGCGGTCATGGCATCTTCGGAGGAAACCGGACGCAACACGATCGGCGAACCATACGTGCGCTCATCGCCCTGTACGCCCACGGAATGCACGTCGGCCAGCAGCACCACCGGGCACTGCCAGATATCGCGGTCAAGACCAGCCTTGGAAAGCTCCTCGCGAGCGATGGCATCGGCCTCACGAAGCAGATCCAGACGTTCCTTGGTGATCTCGCCGATGATGCGAATGCCGAGGCCCGGGCCAGGGAACGGCTGACGCCATACGATTTCGTCCGGCAATCCAAGCTCGGTACCGATGGCACGAACCTCATCCTTGAACAGGGTGCGCAGTGGCTCGACGAGCTGGAACTTGATGTCGTCAGGCAGACCGCCCACATTGTGGTGCGACTTGATGTTGGCCGCGCCGTCGCCGCCGCCGGATTCCACGACATCCGGGTAGAGGGTGCCCTGAACGAGGAACTTGACTTCCTTGCCGGAAGCGCCCGCCTCTTCGATGACCTGACGCTGGGCCTTCTCGAACGTGCGAATGAACTTTTCGCCGATGATCTTGCGCTTCTTCTCCGGTTCGCTCACACCCTTCAGGGCGGTGAGGAAGTCTTCGGAGGCGTCCACGGCGATGAGCTTGATGCCGGTCGCCTCAACGAAATCATGCTTGACCTGCTCGGCCTCGCCCTTGCGCAGCAGACCGTGGTCCACGAACACGCAGGTGAGCTGGTCGCCGATGGCCTTGTGCACGAGAGCTGCCGCTACTGCGGAATCAACGCCGCCGGACAGGCCGCAGATCACCTGTGCGTCACCGACCTTCTCGCGGATCTTCGCAACCTGATCCTCGATGATGCTGGAGGCATCCCAGTTGTTGCCGAGCCCTGCGCACTTGTGCAGGAAGGTCTCGATAAGCTGCTGGCCCATCGGGGTGTGCTTGACTTCAGGATGCCACTGCACGCCGTACAACTTGCGGGATTCATCCTGCATGGCGGCAACAGGCGCACCCTCGGTATGCGCCAGCACTTCAAAGCCCTCCGGCGCGGTCTTGACGGCCACGCCATGGCTCATCCACGTGTTCTGATCGGCGGGGGAGCCGTCGAGCAGACCTTCCGACTTGTCGATGAAGGTCTCGGTCTTGCCATATTCGCCAAGGGCGGCCTTGTCGACATCCGCGCCCAAGGCATAGGCCATGGCCTGGAAGCCGTAGCAGATGCCCAGCACGGGAACGCCGGCCTCGAACAGTTTCTTGTCCACACGCGGCGCGCCCGGTTCGAACACCGAAGCCGGACCACCGGAAAGGATGATGGCCTGCGGATCCTTGGCCAGCATCTCGTCGACCGGCATGGAATGCGGCACAAGCTCCGAATAAACATTGGCTTCACGCACGCGACGTGCGATCAGCTGGGCGTACTGGGCTCCGAAATCAACAACGAGCACAGGACCTGCAGCCATAACACTCTCCCTTTTGATATGAGGTATGAAGAAGCAACAATACTAACTGTTCTATTGTGGCGACGCGAGCAGACATTGGAAACGCTGTGAACAGAAAGTGAACAAACCTCACAATTGCTTACTACGCATGGTTCAACACGCCGCATGCAAGTATTGCAAAACGAACGTGAAAAAGGTGCGAAGGTAGCTCAATATCGTTGATATTGAGCCGTTTATCAATCTTTTTGATACCATGTGAAGTATTCACAAATCTCCCGATAAAAGTTCTCATTTTCTAACAGAAACGACACACTTGCGCACACAGTCGCAAAAAAACAGCAAAAAGTCGCACCTCGCTCGTAATATGCTCAAGTGATTGGGAATGAATCGTTCCGCGGAACCGCAAGGTTTTGCGAGATTCAGGACCGAATGAAAATAAACAATCGCACAACACAGTGCAGGAGTACAGGAGTACACATGACGAGTCCTGTTATTGGCACCCCTTGGAAGAAGCTGAACGCTCCGGTTTCCGAGGAAGCTCTTGAAGGCGTGGACAAGTACTGGCGCGTTGCCAACTACCTTTCCATCGGCCAGATCTATCTGCGGAGCAACCCGCTGATGAAGGAACCCTTCACCCGTGAAGACGTGAAGCACCGTCTGGTGGGGCACTGGGGCACCACCCCTGGCCTGAACTTCCTCATCGGCCACATCAACCGCTTCATCGCTGACCACGGCCAGAACACCGTGTTCATCATGGGCCCGGGCCACGGTGGCCCCGCCGGTACCTCCCAGTCCTACCTGGACGGCACCTACACCGAGACGTACCCCAACATTACCAAGGATGAGGCTGGCCTGCAGAAGTTCTTCCGCCAGTTCTCCTACCCGGGCGGCATCCCCTCCCACTTCGCTCCGGAAACCCCGGGCTCCATCCACGAGGGTGGCGAGCTGGGTTACGCCCTGTCCCACGCCTATGGCGCGATCATGGACAACCCGAGCCTGTTCGTTCCCTGCATCGTCGGCGATGGTGAGGCCGAGACCGGCCCGCTGGCCACCGGCTGGCAGTCCAACAAGCTCGTGAACCCGCGCACCGACGGTATCGTGCTGC
>OLGO01000669.1_pt1 | contig 30546 bp, 33 predicted proteins | sample 1605861 | NCBI WGS metagenome assembly OLGO01 (sample SAMN03283253) | human gut metagenome | biome: human-associated habitat; material: feces | host: Homo sapiens | place: USA | collected 2013
GCCTTTTGATGTAAAAATTTAAAAAAATTTGATTTTTTGTCAGCAAGGCTCTATGCCAAGAATGATACTTCATTGCGCACACCGCATCAAATAATCACGTATGCTCTGGGCATACTGACAGATGGGTTTTGTCTACAGCCGGCTGTCTGCTGTTAACAAACTATCATACCTTTTCTGCTATTTCGTATATCAGCTTTTCTGTCTTATCCCATCCAAGGCAGGGGTCTGTTATGGACTGGCCGTAAACACTGCCGCCTATAGGCTGACATCCGTCTTCTATATAGCTTTCTATCATCAAGCCTTTGACCAGTTTTTTAATATCAGCAGATAATTCCATAGACTGGAGAACTTCCCTGGAGATCCTTATCTGCTCCATATATTGCTTGCCTGAGTTGGCATGGTTTACATCTACTATTACAGCCGGATTTTCCAATTCAGAATTGAAATACATATCGCATACGGTCTTTAAGTCCTCATAATGATAATTGGGAATAGATTGACCTCTCTTATTAGTATGTCCTCTCAATATGGCGTGGGCATAAGGATTGCCCTTGCTGACCACTTCCCAGTTTCTGTATATGAAAGTATGAGAACCGTGAGCCGCCTTTATGGCGTTCATCATTACAGAAAGGTCGCCGCTGGTCGGGTTTTTCATGCCTACAGGGATATCAAGACCGCTGGCCGTCAACCGGTGAAACTGATTTTCTACAGACCTGGCGCCTACAGCTATGTACGACAAAAGGTCGCTGAGATACCTGTACTGCTCAGGATAAAGCATTTCATCTGCGCAGAAAAACTCGGTTTCTTCCATGGCTCTTATATAAGTTTCTCTTATGGTGACTATTCCGCGAAGCATGTCTTCATTCATGTTAGGGTCAGGCTGATGAAGCATTCCCTTGTATCCCATGCCGGTAGTACGAGGTTTGTTAGTATATACTCTCGGTATGATGCAGATTTTTTCCTGCACCTTGTCCTGCACTTTTCTCAGCCTGGATAGATAGTCCAAAACGGCCTCTTCGTTGTCAGCGGAACAAGGTCCTACCAAAAGCAGAAATTTATCTTTTCTTCCTGCCAATATGTCCTTTATCTCTCTATCTTTTTCTTCGCGCATCACCTTATATTTCTCGCTTATGGGAAACATTTCTTTGATGTCTTTTGGAATAGGCAGTCTGCGCTTAAAATCCATATTCATCGTTCTATTCCTCCTTTTCCTCCTTTTCCTTGGTTGCCGGAGGCTCTTTATCAAACAGCTTTCTCCTTGCTGTCGAGCGCCTCATCATATCCTTGATGCCTTCTTTATCTGCTTCCATCAACATCCTTTCCAGCTTGGAAAGCTCCATGGTAAAAAGTTTCATCTGATGAAGCAGCGCATCTTTGTTAAGCAAAAACAATTCGCTCCACATGGTCTCATCTATTCTTGCTATCCTGGTCAAATCTCTAAAAGAGTCACCTGTATAATCTTCCAGATTTTCAGTGTGGTCGCAGGTCATAAGCGACATGGCTATGCAATGGGTCAATTGAGACACGAAGCCTATCATTTCATCGTGGTCTTCAGGTGAAAGTTCAGAAATCTTGGCAAATTTCAATATTTCTCCGATTTGCCTGCAAACAGCTTTAGCTTCTTTAGTATTTTTTTCTGTCGGCACTACTATATAGTTGGCGTCATAAAAAATCGTTTCATCGCTGTGCTTGATTCCCAGCTTTTCGCAGCCGGCCATCGGGTGGGCCGCAATATATTCGCAGTCGTCTCTCAAAATATCTTGTATATATCTGACTAACCCGCCTTTAACACCTGTTACGTCGGTAATTATGGTTCCGCTTCTGAAATACCATTGATTCTTTTCAATCCATTCTTTAAAAATGTGAGGATACAGAGCAAAGATTATGACGTCAGCAGATTCTATCATCTCTCTGTCGATTTTAGTAGTTCCCCTTGCCACAATATTGTTTTCCAACGCAAAGTCTATAGTCTCCCGGTCGGTGTCTATAGCGTTGACTTTATATCCGGCTTTGGTAAATCCTCTCGCATAACTGCCTCCTACAATTCCCAGGCCCACTATTAATATATTGCTCTTGTTGTTAATCTTCAATCTCTTTCACCTCGATTCCTAAAGATTTCAGTTTTTCAAAAAAGTCCGGAAAGCTTTTGGTTACAGCCTCAGCTCCATCTATAACGCCGCCTGTCAGCGTCAAAAGGATTGCTTCAGCCATGACTATTCTGTGGTCGTTGTGTCCGTCAAGTTCGCCGGACGGTTTCTTAAATTCTATCGGATATATTATGACTTCATCATCATAGACCGACGATGACACTCCGAACTTGGCAAGCTCTTCGGTCATCACTTCCGCCCTGCTGCTTTCTTTTATCTTAAGCCTCCTGGTTCCGGAAAACACTCCGCCGTTTTTAGCTGCTGCTACCGCAAACAGTATGGGCGCCAGGTCAGGACAATCGGAAATATCTAAAGCAGGCGTGCCTTTCTTTAGCTGATCAAACATCTTACCGTATACTCTGTCTCCTTGGATGCTGTTCTCAGGTAAGTTGTCTATTTTGACATCGCCTCCGAAAACGTTGAGAGCTTCGAAAAAAGCCGCGTTGGAATAATCGCCCTCAACCCAGGCTTCGCTGCATTTGTATTCTTGATTTCCCTTTATATATATTGTCTTCTCATCATGCCAAGAAGCCTCCACTCCGAACAACGCCAAAGCAGAAATAGTCATATTGATGTACGAACGGCTTTCTATCGGAGGCGTTATGGTCACTACGCTGTCTCCGTCAAGAAGAGGAAGCGCGAAAAGCAATCCGCTGATAAACTGGCTGGATATGTTGCCTGCCAGCTTAAAATTCCCTGATTTTAGAGGGCCTTTAACCATAAGGCTTGTTTCATCCTGAGAAAACAACAGCCCTCTGTCTTCACACATGGTCTTATATATTCCCAGAGGTCTTTCCATAAGCCGCTTGCTGCCCCTCAAAACAGCGTTGGCTCCTGATATCAAGCATAAAGGAACAAAAAATCTAAGGGTGCTGCCGCTTTCACCGCAGTCCAAAATTTTCCCGGCTGAAGCATTTTTTATGTCTGCTCCTGTTACTCTGATAGAGCCCTCAGCCTCTTCAAGCTTTACTCCCACAGCCCTGAGGCAGTCCATGGTGGCCTCCACATCTTTCGATCTTACTATGCCATGAACGATGCATGTGCCTTTTGATAGACCGGCGCATATCAGCAGTCTGTGCGCCATGCTTTTGGATGGCGGTGCTTTCACTATTCCCTTTGCTTTGCCTTCGTTTATTCTAATCTTCATTTGCGTTCTCCGATTTTACCTCATCCGATTTTGTCTTATCCGATCTTGTCTTATTCGCCTTTTCTTTTTCCAGCACGCTAACCAAATAATCTATGGCATCCAAGTAGCCCAAAAATCCTTTTCCCATCACGGTAAAGCAGCAAGCCTGCCTTATATAGCTTATCTGCCTGAAATTTTCTCTTTCTTTTACATTGGAAATGTGTACTTCCGCAGTAGGTATCTTTGCAGCGGATACAGCGTCCAAAAGGGCTATGCTGGTATGGGTATAAGCTCCGGGATTTATGACAATTCCATCGACCTTGTCAAAATATGCCTGCTGTATTCTGTCTACCAAGGCGCCTTCGTGGTTGGATTGAAAAAAATCGACTTCTACGCCTTTTTTTTCACAGTGCTCCGCTATAAGCTCAAGCAGAGCGTCATAACTTTCGTTTCCGTATTTTTCCGGCTCCCTTATGCCCAGCATATTGAGATTGGGGCCGTTAATTACAACAAATTTCATTGGAACTCCTTCAGTATCTCATCTATGGCTGTCTTTTCGGCGCCATCGTTTTTTATGATAAAATCAGCTCTATCTCTGTAAATATCGTATCTTTCATCATATCTCTTCATCATCTGCTCTCTGTCAAAAGCTGTAGGTCTGTCAGCTGTAGGCCTGAGAAGCTTTGGATCTCTGTCCAGGAAGAATAAGATTCCATTCATTTTAAGCCTTCGAGCATTTTCTTCTTCTATGACGGTGCCTCCACCTGTGGCGATAACTGCACCGCTCTTTGAAGCCAGCTGCGCCGCGACGGTCCTCTCTCTATCGCGAAAATATCTTTCTCCGTATTTTTCAAACATATCGGATATGGTCATTCCTGCTTGTTCTTCCACCATGCTGTCTATATCGTAAAAATCTCTTTTCAGCTTTTCGGCCACTGCTTTTCCTATGGTGCTCTTGCCGCTGGCCGGCATTCCCGTCAAAACTATATTGGCTTTATCCTTGAGCATGGCGTCATATATGTCTTCTGTAAGCTCTCTGCCATACTCTGTGTCCATAAAAAACTCTGAAGCGCTGACCGCCTGAGCTACCAACATATATAGACCGCCCTCGGCCTTTATGTTTTTTGCTTTTGCGTCAGTAATCAATAAGCTCCTTAACGGATTATATATTACATCGATTACGCCTTCCAAGCTGTCAAATCCGTCTATGTCAATGGGTTTTGCGAAAATGTCAGGATACATTCCGCAAGGTGTAGTATTGATGATTATCTGTGCGTCCTTATGGCGGCTGTATGCCTCTTCATACGTTACTGCCTCCGTGGTTTTCCTTCGGCTTACTTTGACGGCGCCGGCAGCCTTAAAGCTCTTGCATACTGCGCTCGCTGTATCCGAAGTGCCTCCTGTACCCAGTATCAGCACCTTTTTTCCTTCCAAGTCTACCCTTGCGTGTCTTATCAATGCTGAAAGTCCGTCAAAATCGGTGTTGTGGCCGATAAGTCTTCCGCTGTCGTTCCTTATGCAGTTGACTGCGCCTATATCTGACGCAGCCTGCGTCATATGATCTAAATAAGGTATTACTGTCTGTTTATATGGAATTGTAACGTTAACAGCTTTGAAATTCTTTTCTTTGAGAAACTCATCAAGCTGCCGGTCGGTAAGTTCTATCAGTTGATAATCATATTTCCCTATCTTGGAATGAATATCTTTGGAGAAGCTGTGACCCAGCTTTGCTCCTATAAGTCCGTATTCCATCATTTCCTGCTCCTTAAGAAATCCGGCTGTCATTTTATTCTTTAAAAAAATCTGTTCCGTATCTGACCGTCAAAAGGTCTGCCATAGTAAAGGCTGTAACAGCATCTACTACGATTCTGGCTCTGTGGATTATGGCCGGGTCATGTCTTCCGTGAATAACCAATTGAGTATTTTCCTTGTTTTCCAAGTTTACCGTCTCCTGCGCCTTATAGATAGAAGGCGTCGGTTTTATAGCTGTGCGGAAAATTATCGGCATGCCGTTAGTTATGCCTCCGTTGATGCCGCCGTTATGGTTGGTCACGGTGACGATTTTTCCATCTTCGTATCTAAACCGGTCGTTGGCTTCAGAACCTCTCATGGCTGCCATATTGAAGCCTGCTCCGAATTCGATGCCTTTTACTGCCGGTATGGAAAATATGCTGTGGGACAGCATTCCTTCTATGGTATCAAACCAAGGTTCGCCTATGCCGGGCAGCATGTTTATCACTGCCGTTTCCAATATTCCTCCCACGCTGTCTCCCTCCGAGGCGGCAGCGGCTATCTCTTTTTCCATGGCTATAGCTTGTGTTTCATCAAGAACAGGAAAGTTCATATCAGCTAAAGTCAGAATATCTTTTTTGTAATTTTCAAACTCCCTGTCTTCTATTCCGTGGCAGTTCTTTATATGGGTGCCTATATATATATTCTTTTTTTCCAAAGCCTTCATCACTATAGCCCCTGCAGCGACCAACGCTGCTGTTATCCTGCCTGAAAAATGCCCGCCGCCTCTATAATCTTGAAATCCTGCATATTTGTACCAAGATGTCAAATCGGCATGGGACGGTCTTGGCATCTTTTTTATATCTTCATAGTGTTCGCTTTTTGTATCGCAGTTTCTTATGACCAGTGTCAAAGGGGTGCCTGTGGTATATCCGTTAAAAACTCCGCTTAAGAATTCCGGCTCATCAGGTTCTCTCCTTTTGGTGGCGATGCTTCCGTAAGGCCTTCGCTTAGCCAGCTTTGACCTTATGTAATCCATGTCTACCTCAATGCCCGGGGAAAGACCGTCTATCACAGCGCCTATGGCTTCTCCGTGACTTTCTCCGAAGAGCGTCACAGTCAAAGCACTGCCTATAGTATTTTTCATCCCCATACCTCCTCATAGGCTGCAATAAGCTGAGTTTTATCCATCTTCACAAAGTTAAAGCTTCCCAGTTCATCCATATGGACTGTCACCACTCCGCCCGATTCAGCCTTCTTGTCGTGCATTACCGCATCTATAACATTTATCTTATCTTTTGTACATGTTGCCCAAGTTACGGGAAGGCCGTTTTCAATCAGTACGTCTGCAAGAATTTCTCTCAGCTCAGGCGATGTCATAGGCAGCATTCCGAGAGCTACACATTGTCCGTGAAGCATTGCTGTCACACTTTCTATTCCATGACCAATGGTATGGCCGAAATTTAATGCCTTGCGCAGTCCGCCCTCTCTTTCATCTTTTGCTACCACTTGAGCTTTTATCTTTAGGGCTCCGGCAATAACCTCATCCAATCGGTTTTCTATTCCTGACTTCTGTATAATGTCGAATAGCTCTTTATCGAAAGTTGCAGCCATCTTAATGATCTCCGCCGCCCCGCACGCGAACTGCTCCCTGTCTAAGGTCTGCAGTACTTCAGGGTCTATCAATACGCCTTTAGGCTGATAAAAGGCCCCGACAATGTTCTTGATACCGGCCAAATCTATGGCAGTCTTTCCTCCCACAGAAGAATCTACCTGCGAAAGCAGTGTTGTAGGTATGTTGTAAAAATCTATGCCTCTCATGTAGCATGCCGCTGCGAACCCTGCCAGGTCTCCTATGACTCCGCCGCCCAAAGCGACTACGCAGTCCTTTCTCGTAAACCCTTCTTCCAGCATTAAACGGCAAAGCTTTTCAAAATTTTCCAAACTCTTTGATGCCTCGCCTGATTTTACCGTAGCTGTCACAGACTGCTTACATGCTCTTCTTACCGTCTCCAAATACTCAAATGGGACTTCGCTGTCTGTAACTATCAATACCTTTCTTTTTAGGTCCAGTATTTCCCCTGCTTTTTTCAGAGCACCGCGTTCTAAAGTAATATCATAATTTCTTTCTGCCAGCGTTACAGGTATTTTCATATCAGCCCTCCTGCTGTTTGATCCATTCTAAGCTTCCTGCTGCTTAAGAGAGTTGTACGAACCGACTATCTTTATCTTATCGCAGCATCCTTTCATCTCTTCTACGCATTGTCTGCCGTTATCACTGTAGATGTCTCCTGCGGCTTCTACGTAAAAATAGTATTGCCACAGCAGTTCATGCATCGGTCTTGAGCGCAGAGTACGCATGTTAAATCCATGCTTTCCTATTATGTCCAGAGCTTTGGCCAGAGAACCTGCTTCGTTGCGAGCCGTAAATACCAGGGAAAAATATGTATTGCCGCTATCCCCTGTAGCTCTATTATCTGACGCCGAAAATACCGCAAACCTCGTAGTATTGGATCTGTCATCGTTTATGCTCCTGGCAATCACTTCAAGACCCATAAGCTTGGCTGATTCAGCGCTGGCTATAGCAGCTATGCTCTTGTCGTTTTGTTCTTTCACATATTGAGCTGCAAGAGCTGTGTTGGAATATTCTATTTCCTTAAATCCGTTCTCTTTAATGAAAGAGGCGCATTGAGATAACGCCTGAGAATGGCTTACTACCGTTTTTATGTCTTTAAGGGTGGTCCCTTCTATTCCCAGCAAATCATGGGTAACTGCCAGGTCATACATGCCGTTGATAAAGAGATGGCCTTGAAACATCAGGTCGTTGACTTGGTCCACATCTCCGGCAAAGCTGTTCTCAACCGGCAGCACGGCGCAATCGCATTCTCCGTTCTCGACTGCCTCATAGGCTTTTTTGAAGCTGGTATATGGTACCTTCTTTGCTGTCGGAAACAGATGAGAAGCAGCAATATGAGCGAAAGCTCCCTCAGTACCGCAGTAAGCCACCTTAACGCCTTCCAGCAGCTTGCTTTGATAGCTTCTGGAAACTTTCATGGTTCCTTTTAAGAAGGTCATATAATACGGTCTCAGCTCCGGGTCGCTTATCCTCTCTATGCCTCCGGCTATGACTTGCTCTTCTCTCTTGGCGTCCAACACAGGCAATCCCTTGTGCTGTTTATATACGGCCACCTGTTTGACCAGTTCCATTCTCCTTGAAAACAGGTCTGCCATTTCATTATCTATGTCAGTAATTTTTTCCCTTAAGTTTTTTAAATCTTCCATATTTTAACGCGTTACTACTCCTACTCTAAATTATATTAAGCCGTAACTCTTTGCCAGTGCTTCAAATGCTTCTTTTGAATCTTGTATTTGTTTTTTACTTACGCAGTAAGAAATTCTCACGTATCCTTCCATGCCGAAGCTGTCGCTTGGCACTATCAGAAGCTCATAGTCTTTCGCTCTCTGAGAGAATTCATTGCCGTCACCGCTTGGTGATTTTACAAACAGATAAAAAGCTCCGTCCGGTCTTATGGCTTCAAAGCCGCACTCAGTTACGATATCATATATAAGTTTTCTGTTTTCCTCATACACGGAAAGATCCGATACAAGACCCTGGTTGCGTCCTATCACATACTGCAGCAGACTTGGAGCGCATACAAATCCCAAGCTCCTGCCGCTTCCGCAAACAGTGTCAAAAAGTTTTCTTCTGCTTTTGGCTTTAGGTGAAACCATTATGTACCCGATTCTTTCTCCCGGCAATGAAAGAGATTTACTATAGGAATAGCAAATTATCGTATCATCGTAATAATTGGCAGGGAACGCCAGCTTCACATCTCCGTAAACCAGTTCTCTGTAAGGCTCGTCAGATATCAGATAGATTTCTTTGTCATATTTCTGCTCTTTCTCAGAAAGGAAAGCTCCCAGCTTTTTCAATGTTTCTTCTGTGAGCACAGCCCCCGTAGGATTGTTAGGCGAATTGATAATAACCGCCGCGGTCTTCTCGGAAAAGGCGTCTTCAAGAGCGTCAAAGTCTATCTGAAAGTCGTTCTTGTCGACAGGTACTTCCACAGTAACTGCTCCGCTGTTTTCTATAAATACCTTGTACTCCGGAAAATACGGTGTAAAGACTATGACCTCTTCTCCCTGACATGCTACCGACTTGAGAGAAATAGTAAGAGACGCTGCCGCGCCGGCTGTCATATATATGTCCTGCGGCTCTGCGCCTAAAGAATACTTGCCGTTGATATAATCAGCAATAGCTTTTCGGGTGTCCAAATCTCCGGCTGCTGAAGTATAGCCATGCAGCGCTACAGGCTCTTCTTCCTGAAGAAGTTTTATCATGCACTCTGTTATCTTCTCAGGGCATGGGACGCTGGGATTTCCTATGCTGAAATCAAATACTTTATCCTCGCCTACTATGGCTTTTCTCTGTTTGCCGAATTCAAACAGTTCTCTTATAACTGAACTGTTCTGTCCTCTTTCCGTCATATGTTGGTTTATCATAGTTTCACCTCAATCATATATTAAGTTATCACCGTTAACTATCTCGGATTATAAACGTTTCAGCAAGTAAAGTCAACAGATTAATAAAAATTATTGCATATATTTAACATAAATATTATAATATGGTTAACGATATTAACTTTGATGATATTAACCCTATGGAGAAATTTTATGGAAGATATGGATAAAGCAGGCGTTCTGAGAGAAAAGCTATTGACTGCAGGAATTGATGAAATAGCGTCTCACGGAGTAAACGGCCTTTCCCTTCGAAGAGTTGCAGCTGCTTGCGGCGCCAGTTGCGCTGCTCCTTATAAGCATTTTAAAAATAAGGACGATTTTATAAACGAGATAATTCTATATGTAGATGAAAAATGGGAACATCTGAGCAGGCAAATCGCTGAGTCTTTAGATGACCCAAAAGAAAGAATAGCTCAGCTTTGCATTGCCAATGTCAAATTTAAGCTTTCCAATCCGCTTTACGTGTGCGGCAGCGATTCTTTCGAGAGCGCATTAAAAGCAGCTATGACTGAAGCTTCTGTTTCCTCACCTTCAAAAAAGCTTTTTGCTATAAACGCTTTGGTACGCGGTACTTCGGATATGATAGAAGAGAAGAAAGCAGAAAATTGCGATAAAGTCTTTGAGCTTTTAAAAGAAATGATTTTAGAGATATTATAATCTGTGGTGTTATACTGATTTTACACCTTATCGAAATCAAAAAGCACCTTTGTGCCTTAAAATGACATCAAAGGTGCTTTCTTTTTAGATTATTTCGTACATACCAGCTGCATCTTCTTTTTTACATGATTCGCTTAAATTGAGCACTCTGGCAGATATGGAACTGTTTCCGAATTCCACTCTGATGATGTCGCCTATCTTGACATCGGTTCCTGCTTTAGCAGATTTGTCGTTGACAAAAACCCTTCCCTGATCACATGCATCTTTTGCAACGGTACGCCTTTTTATTAGCCTTGAGTTTTTTAAAAACTTATCTATTCTCATTGGATAGATCCAAAATCTATTATTTGTTTACAGCGTCCTTAAGAGCCTTACCTGCTTTGAAAACAGGAGCTTTTGCAGCTGCAATCTTGATGATTTCATCAGGCTTTCTAGGGTTTCTTCCCTGTCTTGCTTTTCTTTCTCTTGTTTCAAAAGTACCAAAGCCTATAAGCTGTACTTTATCTCCCTTTACCAGAGCTTCTTCAATGCTAGCGATCAATGCGTTTACTGCAGCTTCCGCATCCTTCTTTGTAAAATTAGTCTTTTCTGCAACAGCAGCTACTAATTCAGCCTTGTTCATCTAAAATTCCTCCTTAAACATACTTATGATGATTAATCATATTTCTTTTCCAGCTCTTTTGCCTCATCCCATAACATGTCCATATCTTCGAGACTCATGCTCTCCAACGATCTGCCGCAAGCCAGACTCCGATGTTCCACATAAGAAAATCTCCTGATGAACTTGTTAGTAGTCATTCGTAAGGCTTCTTCCGGGTCAATCTTTAGAAACCTGGCGACATTTACTACGGAAAACAACAGATCACCCAATTCCTCTGTAATCATCGTCGAACTGCTATCCGCCGAATTATAGGCTTCAATCAATTCTCTTGTTTCTTCTTTGACCTTTTCTACAGCAAATGAAACGTCTGTCCAGTCAAACCCTACATCAGCTGCTTTCTTTTGAACCTTAACCGCTCTGGTCAGAGCCGGAAATGCTTGGGGAACGTCTGTCATCATGTCTGTCCTTGTTTTGTCACCGCTCTCCCGTTCTTTGATATTTTCCCATTTTTCAAGCACCTTGTCAATAGATTTTATATCATTATTAGCTCTTTCTTCTAAAAAAATATGCGGATGGCGCCTTATCATTTTTTCGCATTCCCTATTTATGACGCTTTTCAAATCGAAAAGGTCCTCTTCTTCTGCCAAATTGCTGTGAAAAACCACCTGAAGCATTACATCTCCCAATTCCTCTTCAAGATTGTTCACATCACATCTGTCAATGGCATCTACAGCTTCATAAGCTTCTTCCAGCATGCAGCTTTTCAAGGTATCATGTGTTTGTTCTCTGTCCCATGGGCATTCTTTCCTCAAAATGCTTATAATTTCTTTAAGCCTTATTATGGCTTCCTCATCAGTTCGGGCGGAAGTGCCCAGATAGCGATATTGTTCTTTCATTCTAAGTTTTCCTCTATTTTACGAATTTATCCAAAATTGCAGCCAGTTTCTGACCTCCCGGCATCCTTTCAATTTCTTCTTTACTTATCGCTTTAAGTCCCAATATCAGTATGCCATACACAATGACGCCTATCAATACTGACGACAGTGTGGCTATAGTATTGCTTCCCACAACCATGTAGATAAGCTTATACGATGCGAAAGCACATATTCCCATGATTAAAGAAGCGATAGTCGGTTTTACAAAAGTCAAGCTCATGTCCACCTTGGCGCCGGTATATTTGATTACGGCCTTCATGTTCAATACGAACGCTACAGCATAAACAAAGATTGAACCTATGGCCGCGCCTTTTATATTGAGTGCCGGAACAGCTACCAGGATATACGTAAGTATTACTTTCCCTACAGCGCCTATGGCCATATTCTTAACAGGCACCATCTGTTTATTGATACCCTGCAATATGCCGGTAGTAGTCTGAAGCACAGACATAAGAGCAACGCTTATGCACATAATCATCAATGTAGGCGCCGCACTTGCTACCCCGGCAGGTTCCTTAGGGAACAGAAGAAGCAAAATCGGTTCAGCTAAAGCCATAATTCCAAGAGCACATGGCATTCCTATTATCATGCTGGTTCTTATTCCCAAATTGACGCTTTCATTTACTTCTCTTTTCTGTCCCGTCTTAAAAGCGCCTGCTACAGCGGGAACTACAGCTATAGCCACCGCTTGCGTAATCACCTGCGGTAAGCCTACCATAGTATTGCAATATCCTGACAATTGTCCCCACAGTATTCTGGCTTCTTCTATTAAAAAGCCGCCGTCTACCAATCTCCTGGTTACCAATACGCTATCCACTGCGTTTATCAAAGGCAAAATAGACGAACCTATAGTTATAGGCACAGCGATTATCAAAATCTGCTTGATAATATTCTTACTGCTTTCCCGCCTTCTGTGTGTTTTATATCTTTGTATATTTTGGTTAATGCTGTTTTTACTTAGAAAATATATCAGCACAATTACCAATAAACCGGCTATGGAGCCGGCAGTCGCTCCAAAAGTAGCCCCTGCCGCCGCCATATCCAAGGACTGATTTAAAAATACATAAGCGAGGGTTAATCCCACTGCTACCCTGAAAACCTGTTCTACAAATTGCGATACAGCAGTAGGATTCATATTTTGGCGCCCTTGAAAATATCCTCTGAAAGCTGACATAACCGGAACAAATATCAGCGCCGGAGCGATGGCTTCCAAAGGTCTCTTGGCTCCCATATCACCGATTATATATTCAGATATGAGACCTGCTCCGAAATAGCATATTATAAAAGAAATCAATCCAATAAAAAACAACAGCCATCCTGAAACTTTAAATACACGATGAGCCCCTTCATAATCTTTGACAGCTATCTTTTCCGATACCAATCTTGAAATGGCTACAGGAATACCTGCTGTCGCTATGACAAGGAAAAGGGAATACAATGGGTAGGCATATCCATAATATGCCATTCCCTCTTCTCCTATAAGCGCTTGAAGAGGTATCCTGAAGACAGCTCCAAGAAGCTTTACAAGCAGTCCTGCTGCACCAAGCACAGCTGCTCCTCTCAAAATCTTGTTGCCTGACATCCTATAATGTCCTTTCTTTTTTTATAATTGAGACAATATATATTTCGTTGCCTGTTCGGCTTCGTATATAGTCTTTTCTATATCTATAGTAGTATATTGTCCGTTATCGTAAAGTACTTTTCCATCTACCATAGTCAAAACCACATCGCTGCCCGACGCCGAGTAAACCAGATTATTTTTCAAATCGTGTACAGGATGCATATGCGGTCCTGATATATCCAGTACGATTATGTCTGCCTTATACCCTTCTTTTATCAATCCGCAGTCAGTTCTGCCCTGACCTAATGCTCCGTTAATCGTCGCCGCCTTTAATGTGTCTGTCGGGGAAATAACTTTAGGATCAAGAAAATGAGCCTTAGGCGCTATAGCAAACAGCTTCATTTCTTCTATGAAGTTGAGACTGTTGTTGCTGGCAGTGCTGTCAGTCCCTATAGCGACATTAATATTATTATTCAAAAGCTTCGGAATGTTGCATACCCCGCTGGCTAATTTTAAATTGCTGGCAGGGTTTGATGCCACAGTTACGCCTTTTTCTCTAAGAATATCAAAGTCTTCTCCCTCTATCCAAACACAATGGGCTGCTGTAGTCGGCGAATCAAACAATCCCAAATCATTGAAATATTTAACAGGAGTTTTTCCATCGTGTCTTTGCTTACATTCTTCATGCTCCAGTTTTGTCTCAGAAACATGAACATGAACTCTGGCGCCGGTCTCCTTGGCATATTCGGACAATGCGCTTACTGCCAGGTGATTGGAAGTATATTCAGCATGTATGCTCACATCCATCTTTATTCTTCCGTCACAAGCATTATGATATTGCTCAAATGCGCTCTTCATCTCCCGTACCGAAGGCAGCTGCCAAACATCGCTGTCATCAAAATTTACAACAGCTCTGGACAGATTAGCTTTGATTCCGCTATCCGATACTGCTCTTGCCATATCGCTCATAAAATAATACATTTCGCTGGAGGATACTATGCCGAACTTTAAAGACTCTGCATAGGAAAGCATTGTCCCCCAATATATGGCATTGCCATTCAATTTATCCTCAAACGGGAAAATTTTTTTATTGAGCCAATCCTGAAGCGCCAAATTTTCCCCGTATCCTCTCATAAGAGACATCGGTGAATGAGCGTGAGAATTATAGAATCCAGGCATTAAAAGTTTTCCTCTGCCGTCGTATTCTCTTCCGAATTGACCTTCAGGCTTGTTGTTACCGATATATTTAATCTTATCCTTGTCTACCGCCACATACATGCCGGTTTTAATTTCCATATTTTCATCTAAAATTGTAATATTTTTAAAAAGCATATTTATCTCCGCACTCTCTGTGAAAAATTTATTTGATTTATTATTTTACCACAAGTTTGTAAGTTTTACCATGTATTTTAGGTGTTCGTTATATAAATTCCTTTGCATAAAAACAGCTTGGAAGCAGATACTAAAATTGTAAATGAAATATATCTTTGAAAGGTGCATAAAAATGAAGGCAACAGGAATTGTAAGAAGGATTGATGATCTTGGAAGAGTGGTTGTTCCCAAGGAAATAAGGAGAGTTCTGCGTATCCGCGAAGGCGACCCTCTTGAAATCTATACAGGTAATTCTGGTGAAGTTATATTAAAAAAATACTCACCTATAAATGAGTTAAGCCAGTTTGCCGGAGAATACGTAGAAACGATAAATAAAGTTTTAGGCGGCACTATCATCGTTTCAGATACCGATACAGTGATTGCCGCATCAGGCTCTGACAAAAAAAATTACACAGATAAGCGTATCGATGCCGAGCTGGACAATATAATACAAAGCAAAAATCGTTACTTAAATGACTCAAAAATTGTAGTTCCTATCGTTTCTCAAGGCGACCCTATAGGTTCAATAACCATTTTGCCTAAGGAAGGCAAAACACTGGGAGAAGCCGAGTTGAAGGTCGCCGAAGTGGGAGCCTCTTTTCTTGCAAGACAGATGGAAAATTAATTTTCATACTCGAAAAAGCCTCTTTATGAGGCTTTTTTCAGACTGTGGGGGGCATATAAGCCCCGTAAGAGAAAGCCCACGTCTTTAGGCGCGAGCTGGCAGTGGTGCTTATAGCCCCAGTTTGAACCACTCGTTTTACAGTTGGCACCGATTGTAGACACCCCCCATCCGTCAGTATGCCCGGAGCAGACGTGATAGTTTGATGCGGTGTGCGCAGTGAGCTGCTGTAAAAAAATCGTGATTTTTAAAAAAATTACATCTGCGGTGTCCAAATCCGTGTCGAATTTTGTTGAAATCCAGTCTCGACTGACTTTTTCTTGTAAATCTTGAAAAAATGTCAGTCAAATCATCGATTTCGCTGACATTTTTCCTGGTTTTCTCTTTTTTTTACATTTGTGCCGAATATTCCACTCAAAAAATTCCATTTTATGTAAATTTTATGACAAAATTTCTTATTCCCTGTGATTTTGTCAGCATTGAAGGTGATCCTCGCATAGGCAAATACTTACGGCTTGGTCTAATCTGCATAAGCAGCTGCTCCGGGCACAGTCAAATACACCGGCGACCTTGCGCAAAGGCTGATTCGGCAACAAAAAGGACCGCCTCAAATTTCTTCAATTGGAGACAGTCCCTTCTCTCTGTACGTATTTTCCTTATGCGTCCTCGCACGTTTTCATGGCTTCCAAAGTCTCTGAAAGAAGTTGATCCAGATCCCAGCCCAACATTTCCGCGCCTTTTATTATGACGTCTCTGTCGCAGCCTGCCGCAAATCTCTTGTCCTTAAACTTCTTTTTTAATGATTTCAGCTCCATATCCTTGCAGCTTTTAGAAGGTCTCATCAAAGCAGCTGCGCCGATGAGGCCCGTCAGCTCGTCACATGCGAACAATACCTTCTCCATTTGGTGCTCTGGTTCAACGTCTGAACATAGACCGTACCCATGAGAAACTATGGCATGAATCATTCTGTCATCTACGCCTGCTTCTTTCAGCAGTTCAGGAGCTTTTTTACAATGTTCCTCCGGCCACATTTCAAAATCTATATCGTGAAGCAATCCTACTGTCGCCCAAAAGTCAGCTTCATCACCATATCCAAGCTTCTCGGCGAAATATCTCATTGTTCCTTCTACCATTTTGCCATGATGGAGATGAAACTCCTCTTTGTTATATTTTTTAAGTAATTCCAGCGCTTCTTCTCTAGCTATCATTGTATACCTTCTTTCTTTTTTCTCTCAGGAATTTGAGAAATTATTACTGCTGCGAAAATTATAACACATCCGGAAAGCTCTCTCGGCGTCATGCTTTCATGAAGGAGCAAAGCTCCGCAAACAACGGCGAACGCTGATTCCAAACTCATTATGAGAGACGCCACAGTAGGCTCCGCATGCTTTTGAGCTATTACTTGGAAAGTATACCCTACGCCGCAGGAAAGCACTCCGGCATACAATAGAGGCATCCAGCAATTCAATATGGCGTTGATGTCAGGGGTCTCGAATATAAGCATACAAACCAGACCCTCAACACCTGCTGTCAAAAACTGAATGCAAGAAAGCTGAACGCCATCTGCTTTGGTTGTAAAGTAGTCAACAGTCATTATATGTACTGCGAAAAATACTGCGCATATCAGCACCAGCATATCTCCAAAAGCAAGCGAAAACGACTTGTCAGTCATACACAGAAGGTAAAGACCTATTGCGCCGAGAACCACGCAGAGCCACATTATCGGCCTTACTCTTTTTCTAAGCAGTATGCTCAAAATAGGAACGATAACTACATATAACGTAGTGATGAATCCTGCTTTTCCTGCAGTTGTATAGCTTACTCCGAACTGTTGAAACGAGCTGGCAATAAATAGAGCAGTTCCGCAGCAAATACCGCCTATTATCAAATTTCTCTTTTTCTTCGCTTTCTCTTCGTCTGTCAGGGCTTCTTGCTCTGCTTCCAGTTCTTCAGATTTTCCTTTATTCATGATAAATACTACAGGAATGAGAACCAGCCCTCCTATCAAAGTTCTGATGCCGTTAAAAGTAAACGGTTCGATGTAGTCCATTCCGCTCTTTTGAGCGACAAAAGCCGAACCCCATATAAATGCTGTAATCAGCAGTAAAATATTGCTCTGCATTTTCTTGCTCATAGCTTTTTCCTCTTTCAACTGTAAATTTAATACATACACAAATTTTAGCAAAAAATTTTCATCCTTGCAACACCGTGATTCCACCTGTCTTGCTTTTTTTACTGTTTTTATTATGGTATAATGAACGCGGTGGATTATACCATTTGCCGCAAACCAATGTCCGCTGGCGCAGCGAAATTACAAGACAAGCGCTGTCGACATCTAAGCACCATAAGAAAGGGGTTCCATGCTGGATTTACGAAACAGACTATATATAGCTACTTTTCAAGACAATTGCATAGCCGTGGCAAGAAAATACGGTCTCGGCCTGGAATTTAATCACACATGCATTTCAGAAGACTTGGACGAAAATAACAGAGCCACTCTTTTAAGGAGAATGTCAGATGACTTGGCAGCTTCCGGCTCAAAAGGCTCCATAGTCCACGGACCCTTCACCGAGATACATCCTGCCGCCATAGATTACCGAGCGAGAAAGATGGCAAAAGAAAGGCTGGAGGAAGCTTTTCAAGTCTGCCAAAAGCTCAATGTCAATAAAATGGTAGTGCATACGGGATGGCTTCCTTTTATATATTTCAAAGAATGGCAAGCCGAAAAAGGCGCGGTTTTCTGGGAAGATTTTATGGCATCCAAGCCTGCCGACTTCAGGCTGTATATAGAAAATGTTCTGGAAGACGAGCCTTTTATGCTGACTAATATGATGAAAAAAATCAGCGATCCCCGCATAGGTTTGTGTTTAGACACAGGCCATGCCAACGCGATGACCGATAAAAACATTTCCGTGGAAATGTGGATAAAAGAGCTTTCTCCATACATCGGTCACTTCCACCTCCACAACAATTACGGAGACAGCGATACTCACGGCAGCTTTGAAGACGGTTCTCTCGATATGGTTTCGATATTTGATTCCATAGAAAAATACTGCCGAAGAGACGTCACATTTACCATAGAAGCCAGAGATTGCGGTTCTTGCGCCGGATGGCTGAGAGCCAAGGGGTATATATGAGAGAGTACATATAAAATCAAAGGATATAAAGGAGAATCAAGATATAATGAAAAATCATCCGGAACCCATCACAAGAAAAGATTTAGAATTCCTCACTGAAGAAGATTTGGAAAAATATATCGATGAAGTACGCTCATCCGTAGATAAAGACGGAGGTCTGTACATACAAGCTCAAGACCAAGCAAGAGAACGTCAAAAAGTGCTGGCTAAACCTACAGGCGCACTTGGAACTTTGGAAGACATTTCAATACAGCTTTCAGGTATTACCGGAAAAATTAAAAATTCAGTAAGCAAAAAAGCAATCGTCATTATGTCCGCTGATAACGGAGTCGTTGAAGAAGGCGTAGCTTCCGCTCCCCAATCAGTTACCCTTTCCCAGACGATAAATTTCACCAGAAGGCTGACCGGAGTAGGTTCCATGGCAAAGCACTTCGAAATCGACCTTTTGGTTGCAGACGTAGGTGTCAAGCTTCCCATTCCCAACGCCTTGTACACTGATTCAATGATAGAAGGCGGCCAATTAACCAATAAAATATTTAACTATAGACTGGCTGACGGCACCAAGAACCTTGCAAAAGAGGATGCTATGACAAGAAAACAAGCCATGGCTGCCATGGTATGCGGTATAGAAGCTGCCGCAGCCATCAAAGCGTGCTGTTACGACATCTTCGGCGTAGGCGAAATGGGTATAGGTAATACCACTACCAGCGCTTGTGTTCTTGCGGCGCTTACCGGTCTGCCGGCTGAAAGGTTGGTGGGCAGAGGCGGCGGTCTTGGCGATGAAGGGCTGGCAAAAAAGATAAAGATAGTGGACGCCGCTGCTAAAAAATGCAGAGATTCAGCTTGCGATGTGATAGGCATGATGGCCAAAGCCGGCGGCTTTGATATCTGCGCCATGACAGGAGCATTCCTGGGTGCCGCCCATTACAGACTGCCTGTAGTTATAGACGGTTACATATCTGCAGTGGCAGCCCTTGCTGCATGCAAAATATCGCCAAACGCCGTAAACTTTATGTTTGGATCCCATCTGTCAAAAGAGCAAGGATACAAGGTGGCCATGGACGCTATAGGAATAAAGCCTTATTTTGATTTGAGTATGCGGCTGGGCGAAGGCAGCGGATGTCCTATAAGTTTCAATATAATAGAAACCGCCTGCGCTACCATGAACGGTATGGCGACTTTCGACGAGGGGGCCATAGATGCAGACTACCTCAAAGAAGCTGAGAAAGGAAATTTCTTTTAATGAATGTATTCATCAGCGGTGGATGTAAAAACGGAAAATCCCACCATGCCCAAAATATAGCCAAAACAATGGCCGATGAAAAAAATCTTCCGCTTTATTATCTCGCTACCATGATTCCTAAAGATGCCGAGGACGAGGCTCGTGTGAGACGACACATAAGAGAGCGGGCGGGTATGGGCTTTGATACCATAGAAAGAGGCTTGGACATTTGCGGCTGTTTAGACGGCCTTACTTCGTCCGGCCTTCCGGTTGACAGGAACGGAGTCTTTCTGATGGACAGCGTAACGGCCCTGCTATCCAATGAAATGTTCGATAATACAGGAGCTGTAGATTTGGATGCTCCCTTTCGCGTTGCTGACCAGCTTGTACACATGGCGCAATCTGCCGGCAACATAGTCTTCGTGTCAGATTACATATATTCAGACGCGATTATATACGACAGTCTAACCGAAAGCTACCGCAAAGGGCTTGCTCATATAGACAAAGTCTTGGCCGGTATATGCGATCAAGTTATCGAAGTTTGCTACGGTTTTATTAAAACTTATAAATAAGGGGTGATTTGATGAAATTATTGACAGGGTTCTTAATGGCCTGGGGGAACTTTCTTGTTTTGCCGTGTCCCGTAAAAAGATGGGATAATGACTTGAAAAATCATATGCTGGGATTTTTGCCTACTATAGGCTTTATCCTCGGCGGCCTTTGGGCAGGGCTATGCATATTTTTAGTTTGGCTGGGTACGCCTTTCTTTATCCTGGCTTTTCTTCTTTCATTTTTGCTGCCGGCGCTTTGCGGATTTCTGCATTTTGATGGATTTATGGATTGCAATGACGCCATCTTTTCGCGCAAATCTCTTGAGGAAAAGCAACGCATAATGAAAGATTCCAGCTGCGGAGCTTTTGCCGTAGTCGGCGCCGTTTTTATGATTTTAGCATATTTCTGCTTTATCGCCACAGCTTTAGGCACCGGAATTGACTTTATCGATCTCTGGCTCATTCCCGTTGTAAGCAGATCATTTGCAGGTATCAACGTACTTCTCAGCAAGCCTATAGGCCACAGCCAATATGCTGAAGGCAAAGGCTCATCTGACAGCGGTCAGAAAAAAAAAGCTGCGCTGGCTATAATTTTGCAGTTGATTCTTTTTTGTGCTATCGGGCTTTTCGTCGCTGTGGATATAACCGCCACTCTGACGGTCATAGGCGCCACTGCCCTCGTGAGCCTTATCTCTATAGCTTTGGCTAAAATGTCTCTGGGAGGCATGAGCGGAGACATCGCCGGATTCGGAATAGTCTGGGGCGAATTGGCCGGCATATTTGCTATGTTCTTATTGTAAATTAAAACAGCACATTTGATTAAGGAGCTAAAATGGTACTGATCTTTGGCGGCGCATATCAGGGAAAGCTTGATTTCGCAATGAAAAAATTCAACATAAAAGATACTGATATATTTACTTGCACAGAAGATTCCTTTCCGGATTTTTCAAAAAAAATAATCGACCGGGCTGAACTTTTCTTTTTGAAATGTGTAAAAGACGGTATTGAACCTAGGGACATTTTATGTGAAAATATCAATATGCTGCAGGACAAAATCGTGATAGCACGGGATATTTCCCAAGGCATAGTTCCCATAGACTCTGTTCAAAGGGCTTGGCGGGAAGCTTCCGGCCGGGCCATGATGTACTTGGCAGGAGAAGCGGAAGAAGTGTACAGAGTATTCTGCGGCCTGAGCGAAAAATTAAAATGAGGAGCGGTAAATAGCGATTTATGAAATCTTGTATTCATTTTATAAGACATGGAATCACCGAAGGTATTGTGAACAAATGGTATTACGGCAACGTGGACCTTCCACTCATAGATGAAGGCATAAAGGAGCTTAACGAATTTAAGGCTCAAGGCATCTACCCTGACGCCAAAAACGCATCGTGTTATACTTCCGGCATGCTGAGGGCCAATCAAACTTTCGAGGTCATATACGGAAACAGCAACTATGAAGTCATAGATAATCTCAAGGAAATAAGCTTTGGAGACTGGGAATGTAAGACTTTTGAGGAGATCAAGGCTCTTGAAGGTTTTGAGCTATGGGTAAATGACAAGTCCGGAACCTTCACATTTCCGGGAGGAGATTCTCCTCTGGGTTTTTATGAAAGGGTTTCCAAAGGTCTCGATAAGCTTTTAGAAAATCACTCTAAGCTGGAAATCACTTGCAAAGCCAATCCTTCCGGCGGCGACGCCACTTCTATCGCAGTATGTCACGGGGGAGTTATCTCAGTATGCATGTGTCAGCTGCTGAAAGCCCCGAAAGATACCTTCTGGCAATGGACCCCCAAACCGGGTCGCGGTTACAGTGTGTATCTTGAAAACGGCAAAGCAGTTGATTATAAACCGCTTTAAATCTGTGTTGCGGCGTGTACGTGTTGCGGCGTACCGCACGCAGTGCAAAAAACATACTTAATTGGCAATGTCGTGATACAAAGTATACAAAAACGCTAAAAAGGTATCAATAAAAGAGGAGCTCTTAAAACAACTAAGAGCTCCTTTTCTTTCTCAAAATTCTTTAGAACAACGGTACTACTGCTCCGCCGTAAGTTTCTTCCATGAATTGTTTAACTTCATCGGATTTCAGTGCATTGACCAATGCTTGTATCTTTTCGCTGTCTTCGTTGCCGTTGGCCACTGCCACTACGTTGGCATAGGCTTCAGCAGCCTCAGAGTCGTCAGCTTCAATAGCTATAGCGTCAGACAAGTTCAGTCCTGCATCGATAGCGTAATTTCCGTTGATTACTGCCATATCTACAGTTTCCAGAACTCTAGGCAGCTGAGCGGCTTCCATTTCCACAATGTCCAAGTTGTGCGGATTTTCAACTATGTCCAGCTTGGTTGCCAAAAATCCTGCTTCCGGGTCCAGCGTAATGAGACCTTGAGCTTCCAGTAACTTCAGGGCCCTTCCTTCGTTGGTGCCATCATTAGGTACTGCGATTTGAGCTCCGTCTGCCAGATCATCTATGGAAGAAGTAGTTCCCGCATAAAGAGCGAATGGTTCATAATGGATGCTTCCTGCGCTTACAAGGTCAGTACCGTTTTCTTCGTTATAATTGTTCAGATAACTGATGTGCTGGAAGTAGTTAGCATCCAGTTCGCCTTCGGAAACGGCCTTGTTCGGAAGGATGTAATCATTGTATTCAACGATTTCCAAGGTGTAGCCCTCTTCTTCCAAATTGTCTTTTATTACCTCCAAAACTTCTGCATGAGGAGCAGGGGTAGCTCCTACTTTAATCACCGTATCTTCTCCACCGGCTTCTTCTCCGCCGCATCCTGTGAGAGCCAGCGTGCCTGCGAGAGACAACACCAACGCTGCTGAAATAAATTTTCTCTTCATAATTGCTTGTTCCTCCTTAAAGTTATGTTATTTTAATCTTTTATCAAGTTTCTTAGCCATCATCATACCCACTTCCTGGAAAATCTGTACGACAACAACTATTATGACTATTGTTATTAGCATTATCTCATTGTTGTAACGATAAAGTCCGTAATTGGTGGCTACTGCGCCAAGACCGCCTCCGCCTACGATACCGGCCATTGCCGAATACCCGAGAATAGTCGTTATGGATATAGCCGCGCCTATTATAAGCGATGGTTTAGCTTCCGGCAACAGGACTTTGTATATTATCTGCCATGAACTGGAACCCATGGACTGAGCGGCTTCTATAACGCCTCCGTCAATTTCGTTCAACGATGATTCCACCATTCTTCCTACGAACGGCGCGGCAGATACTACCAACGGCACGATTACCGATGTAGGACCTACCATAGTTCCCACGATGGCCTGTGTAACAGGCAGCATCCATATCAGCAAGATCAGGAAAGGTATGGAACGGAAAATATTAACTATTACGCCGAGAACAGCGTTTACCGCTCTGTTGGGGCATATACCGTCCTTACTGGTGATATTGAGGACCACACCGATTGGAATGCCTATGGCATAAGATAAAACCATAGATATCATTACCATATAAAGGGTTTCCCAGAGAGAAACTCCCATAAGCTCAATCATTGCGTTATTCAACATTTAAGCCCTCCTCCTTGTACTTTATTTTCTTTGCGGTAAGGAATGTTTTTATTTTTTCTTCAGTTTCCTTATCCTCCGGCAGCTGTATGAGCATCTGGCCATAAGCCACGCCCTCTATGTTCTTGGTATTAGCTCCTAATATATTTACATTTACGTCGCATTGGCGGCTGAGGTTTGAAATTATAGGCTCAAATGAAGACGTTCCGTCGAACACCAGCCTCAGGCACCGGAAGCCTTCTGCTGAAGGAACCCCCTGGTTGGTCGGCAGGATGAGCTGCTTAGCTATTTGAGATTTCGGCGTGGTAAACACTTCTTTTACCGGACCCTCTTCAACGATTTGGCTGTGATCTATAACCGCCACCTTATTGCATATCTGCTCGATTACTTTCATTTCATGAGTTATCACGATTATAGTGACGCCCATGGTCTTATTGATTTCTTTGAGCAAATTAAGTATAGACGCCGTAGTATTAGGGTCAAGGGCGCTGGTCGCTTCGTCGCAAAGCAGCACTTTAGGGTTGGTTGCCAAAGCTCTCGCAATGGCTATCCTCTGCTGCTGTCCGCCTGAAAGCTGTACCGGATATGATTTTTCTTTATCCTCAAGTCCCACGATTTTTAAAAGCTCTCTGGCTTTTTCTTTAGCCTGGTTTTTATTCACGCCGGCTATTTCCAGCGGATAGCATATATTGCCCAAAGCTGTTCTCTGACTTAGAAGGTTAAAGCTCTGAAATATCATGGACATGGATTGTCTCTTCTTCAGAAGCTCTTTATGGCTTATGGTTCCCAAATCCACGCCGTCAAAGATTACCTGTCCTTCCGTTGGTTTTTCAAGGAAATTGATGCAGCGTATCAAAGTACTTTTTCCTGCGCCGCTAAGTCCTATGATTCCAAAAATATCCCCGTCCTCAATGGTAAGATTTATATCCCTGATGGCTTCTACTTTTGTTTTGCCATTATCATAAATCTTACTTAGATGTTTCAACTCAATCATATCGTATCCTTTCTAAAAAAATAAGCAGGTAAGCCCTTGCTTCCTGCCTATGTAAGTTCTTTGTCGCTACGAGGTTTTAAGCGCTCTTCTTGCAAAGTATCATAAGCTCGGAAACAACACACGTGAAAACATGCACATGCCCATAGTCATGCACATATCCATCATCATTGCTTCTCTGCATACGCACTTCTGCATAACGAGTCTCCTTTCCTCAAAACTACTTATAACCATACTCCAACATCAATTTGCTGTCAATACTTTTTTTCCATATTAGTGAAATATTAGTGAAAAAACGTGCTTTCGGTCTCGAAAACCAGGTCGTCTCAGACTAACCCAATCCCTCCCAAGCCGCTCCCATCCAGCTCGAACCGGCCAAATCATCAGCTGACATCAAAATCGGCCAAGAACTCATCTATGACTCTCACTATGTCGCTGCAGCTTCCTTTAGTAACTTCCACATTCAAAGGCAGCTTAGGGTCGTGAAGGGATTTTCTCAGGAGACACCATCCCTTGACCTGCTCATTTTCAAAGTTTATCCTCACCCCTTCATAGTTGGGAGAAACCAACGATGCGCCGATCTGCTGCCCTTCTCTTTCAACCCACTCTTCCAGCCGGCAAAGTATCTCCTGCCCGTAATCCGCGAAGTCTGCTCTGTTTATGGAAAATCTTTTCTCAATGGCCTCTTTCGGCTCTTCCAAACTGCTTAAAACGACATCGAGCCCTGCGCCTGCTTTTTTTAATTGAGCAGTCTTTATTACTATCTTAGTTGCCAAATATGCCCCATCATCCAGGAAATAGTTTTCCTTATATGCAGCATGGCCTGAAGTCTCTATGGCCAACTGGCTGTCAACACCGTTTTGATTGAGCTCTTTCGCTTTATTTATTACATTTTTGTAGCCACGCTTAAAACGCAAGTGTTTAAGGCCGAGACATTTTTCCAAATATTCCGTCAGCTGATCGCTGGTGATGCTGTCGGTGACCACCGTAGTACCCGGAAAGTCCTTTGCTATCAAGGCAGCCGCCATTGCAACTATGGCGTTCCTGTTTATCTCTCTGCCGCTTGCGTCTACTGCCGACGAACGGTCCACATCCGTATCGAAGATCAGTCCTAAGTCCGCTTTGTTTTCTATCACAGCTCGGCATATGGATTCCATAGCTTCTTTGTTTTCCGGATTGGGCTGGTGATTAGGAAAATTCCCGTCAGGTTCGAGGAACTGGCTGCCTGTTATGTCCGCTCCAAGGGGCTTTAAAACGTCCAGAGCATAAAAGCCCCCTGCTCCGTTGCCTGCGTCTACTGCAATCCTAAGTCCTTCCAGCGGTTTGTCTCCCCCCACTTGTTTCTTTATCATTTCTCTTAGATAAGAGGCATATGTAGACATGAGTCCAGCCTGTTTCACCTGGCCCAAAGCATTTTTCTCTTTATATTGAGCTTGTAATTCCTCAAGGGAAATCCCTTCAGCGATTTTTATGATTTGGGCAATGTCTTCTTTGTCCAGACCGCCTTCTCTGCTGAAATATTTAAATCCGTTGCGGTCTTTCGGAAGGTGGCTGGCTGTTATCATTATGGCTCCGTCGCATCGGTATTCTTCAAACACAGTGGACATGAACATGGCCGGGGTGGACGCCAGTCCGCAATCCAGCACCGTGATTCCCAGGCTTCTGAGTCCTATGCCCACAGCCTCTTTCAGGGACTCTGCAGTAATCCTGCTGTCATGTCCTACGGAAATTTTAAGCTGCTTTTCTGATTTTTGGCATTTGGAGACAAGCCATGTTCCAAAGGCTGCGGAAAGCTTTATGGCCTCTTCTTTTCCTAATGATAACGGGTTCTCTCCCGCGACAGCGACTCCTCTTATGTCACTGCCGTTTTGCAAATTGCTGTAATTTGTAGACATGCTGCCTCCTTCATGAAAATAATTTTACAATACCTAAAAACACAAAGCACAAAACGAACCAGGCCAATGTAAAGGCAGGGCAGATTTGACCCATGATATTACCGGGAAGAGATGAATAATCCCATACATCCCATCCCAGCCTAAGATTGACGATAACACCCACGCAAAATTCATATGTGGTGATTATAACAGCTCCTGCCATAGCTGCAATTACCAAATTCATTGATAAAAGCCAATCTTCCAGCAAATACAGCGTAAGAACGCAGGCTCCTCCCGTAAGCACCATTGTCCAATGGGTGTATCCCCTGAAAAGTGTCTCTAAAAGGCCGTAGGCTGCCCCTCCCAATATGAAAATTAAAACTTCTATATATACGGATTCATTTCCGTCACCGAAAAATTTCTCACTCATAAAATTTATTATGAGTGAGCGGTTTTCAAATATACCAGCTAAAGGCTATCTATTATATCGGTAATTTTATCCTTCGCTTCTGCCATGATTTTAGGCACGTCTTTTCCTATTATATCCAGTTCTTCCGCAGAAGCAAAATAAGTTTTTTTAATGCCGAAAAGAGCGCATATACCCTTAATGTACTCATATCCGAAATTAAAATCTTTTATCGCGCTGCCGGACGTTGTCACATAGCTTAAGCTTTTGGCTCGGCATTGGCCATCAGGTATGCCTTCCGGGCTGTATATGAAAGTGAGGCCTGTTACTGAGCAACGCTCTATATATATCTTGAGTTTGGCAGGAAATGCCAAGTCCCAATAAGGTGCTCCTATCAAGATATGGTCTGCTTCTATGATTTGTCTCGCCAAGTCAAACTCTTGGTCTGCAAATTTTTTCTCCCTGGCCAATCTGTCTCTGTTGGCAAGCCTTTCCTTGTTAAGCGGCTGAAGATCCATATCGTTCAGATTGACTTCTTCCAAAGTCCAGTCCTCATTTTTCTTTGCTTCTTTAAACTTTTCTATATAGTCCCTGCAAAGTTGATAAGTTCTCGAGTCTTCGCCTCTAATACACGCGTTTACAAATAAAAATTTCATTTATATGTCCTTCCTTAGATAGGGTTTAATATATTCTCGCTTCTTCCTCGCCTTTTAATATCCTGATCGCTCCTGCTGCCAGCGCGCCCATTTCGTCTTCTCCCGGCATTATTACAAAGCTGCCTATATGCGCTGCGTAGCTCTGTATCATTTGACACAGCTTAGATGAATTGGCCAGACCGCCGGTAAGTATGATGGCGTCTATCTTTCCTTGAAGGGCAACAGACATCTGGGCTATGCCTTTGGCTATCTGGTAAGCCATGGCCTCATATACCTGAGCTGCTTTTTCATCGCCTTCTTTTATTCTTTGCTCAACCTTGATACAGTCAGTAGTTCCAAGGTATGACATGATGCCGCCCTGACCGCTTATTAGCTTTTCAACCTGCTTTTCCGTATATTTCCCGGAGAAGCAAAGCTTAGTCCAGAGTATCAGAGGTATGCCTCCGGTTCTCTCAGGAGACATCGGTCCGTCATCATAACCGGATACATCTATAACTTTGCCTTGGTGATGTGCGCTTACAGTTATGCCTCCTCCCATGTGGGCTATGATGAGCTCCAAATCCTTGTATTCTTTCCCGATGGATGTTGCATATCTTATAGCCTGAGCCTTGGAGTTGAGCAGGTGGCAGCATCCGTATCTCTCCAGCTCGGCAAGGCCGGAAATCTTTGCGATAGGCATCAGCTCACATCCCATAGTAGAATCGTAAATAAACGATGGAACGCCCAGAGGCTCAGCTATCTTATATGCCAATTCAGCGCCCATGCTGGAAGCGTGAGGTGGATTTTCAGGGTTTCTCATAGCCTGGCATAATTCCGGCGTTACTCTGTATCCACCGCCATGGAGACCTATGATCATACCGCCTCTTCCTACTACGGCGTCAAGGTTCTTTATGTCGTACTTTTCTTCTGCCAAAACCTCTCTTATGAGTTTCTCTCTGTAATCCATCTGACCGAAGATGTCGCCCATCTCAGCAAGCTTCGCCGGATCGTGGCTGATATTTTTAGCAAAGAGCTTGTTTTCGCCTCGGAAAACGGCAATTTTAGTGGTAGTTGATCCCGGATTGATTGTTAAAACTTCCATTGCATCGTTCATAACGTTACTCATATTATCATCTCCCTGAGCATTTTTATTTCTTCTCCATAGCCTGCAAGATTTTCCTGCGGTGTTTCCAGCACAAAAGGAAGGCCTTGCAGCTTGGGATGAGTCAAAATTTTCTTGAAAGTATCTTTCCCGATATATCCTTTTCCTATAACTTCGTGTCTGTCTTTATGCGCGCCGCACGGATTTTTGCTGTCATTTATATGAATCGCTTTCAGATACTTCAGGCCTATTATCTTGTCGAATTCATCCAGCACTCCGTCCAGATCGTTTACAATATCATATCCTGCATCGTGGACATGACAAGTATCCATACAAACGCCTATTTTTTCTTGCAAAGCGACCTTGTCGATAATCGCCTTGAGTTCTTCAAAACGGCCTCCGATCTCGCTGCCTTTGCCTGCCATAGTTTCCAGCAGCACTACGGTAGTCTGCTCTTCAGTGATGATATCGTTCAAAGTACGGCTTATCATTTCAATTCCGGCTTCAGTGCCCTGCCCGACGTGGCTTCCGGGATGGAAATTATAATAATTGCCCGGAATGTACTCCATGCGCTGTAAGTCATCTTGCATGGTCATATATGCAAATTCTCTGGTTTTCTGTTCTTTTGAACATGGGTTGAGTGTGTACGGAGCGTGAGCTATTACCTTTCCGAAATTATGCTGTTCTTTCATTTCGAGAAACCGCTCAACATCTTTTTGGTCTATAGCTTTGGCTCTGCCTCCTCTGGGATTCCTCGTGAAAAATTGCAAAGTATCGGCGTTGATGGAAACGGCCTCTTTTGCCATATTTTCAAATCCCTTGGAAGAGGTCAAATGACAACCTAAATAAATCATATTTATTATCTGTCTCCTTATATGTTCTCTGATATTTCAGTCTTGTAAAATTCTGCTCTGCTGTTTCGCGTTGGTTGCAACACGGTTAAACCCGGTGAGCGGTTCAATGAACGCTTTCGCTCGGCAACGCCTACATGATCTGTTGCGTTCATTATAACACGTCCGGGTTTCTCAAGGTGTTTCAATGAACGCTTCCTCTTTGCGATACCTACATAATCTATCGCGTTCATTATACCGCGGTCAAGTCTGCCAAAGCCGTTCAATGAACGCTTCCTCTTTGCAATACCTACATAATCTACCGCGTTCATTATACCGCGGTCAAGTCTGTCACGGCGGTTCAATGAACGCTTCCTTTCGGCGACAGCCGGTATGATCGCTCGCGTTCATTATAACACATAACTCAATCTCAGGCAAAAGAAAAGCCCTATACCTTTTATTTGTATAGGGCTAAACGTACTCCGTATATTTGAATCACAAATCCGGGATTTATGATTCAAATATATACGGGTACGGGGTATATAAAAGACTTTTGCCGAAAAATGTTGTACAAAATTCAGTTTGTTGGGATTTTGTACAACATTTTCTTTTTTCTAATAAGGTCTGTTTAGAGTTTCGGCGACATATCAGCTTTTCCAAAGAATATTAGTCCGCAAAAATGGTCGAATATTGGTCTGTTTTGCCGTAAAATGACAAAAAACAGACCACATAATAGATAAGGCGTCGCCGTGGCGCTGTTTGTATATGCACGAACCTTCAATATACCCCCTACTTTTTTAAGGCATGTTGTATAATTTTGCGATTACTTCAAAAAAAGACAACATTTAGGAGGTACGCACTATCATATGGTTGCATACCAACCTGCGGCAAAATATCTAAGCATCGACGGAGATAACAATAGGCTATTGATAAATAGCCTATCAGACTGTAGACAAACCCCAGACAGATTGTATGATCGTCTGGGGTTTTTCTTATG
>OLGO01000685.1_pt1 | contig 29963 bp, 37 predicted proteins | sample 1605861 | NCBI WGS metagenome assembly OLGO01 (sample SAMN03283253) | human gut metagenome | biome: human-associated habitat; material: feces | host: Homo sapiens | place: USA | collected 2013
CGACCTTATGGATCATGCTAGAACTCAAATCCCTTATGCCGCGGCCGCCGCGATAGTCGCGGGAGTCGTCGGCTTTATTCCTGCCGCGGCCGGCGTATCGCCGATAATCATAATTCCTGTCGGAATTGCTATTCTTGCTCTGCTTGTTAGATTTGTGGGCAAGAGTACGAAAATAGAGGATTTACAGCGCGAAGCTGCCTCGGAAAACAGCTCCGGTTCAGGTTCGGGAGCTTCGACCGTATAAAAAAGTCAGACTTGCGTAAAACAAGCTTAAAAAATATAAATTTATATGTATGTGAAGACCTGCCGGCGGTTATCCGCCGGCAGTAAAAATTGAAATATATCACTGCCATTCCCCGTTGTCTTAAGATATGAAAAAGAAGCTGGTTTCAATAATCTCATACACCGACAATCAGTCGGGCGCCGATATTTCCATGTTATCCATGATTTACAGATTAAAGATGATTTGTTTATTTCGATTTGTCGTTTCTCACTTGTATCTTGTATGCAAAGCTGGCAGAAAAATACATTTAAAAAATGCTTGAACAGCCAATATCCTTATGATATAATAACATTCGTTCGAGTATGAACAAATGGGAAAAAATAAATGATAATGGAAAGAATATGCCCGTCAGATTGGCATGATCAATATATTAAGAGGAGGTGCGGTAGATGTCAAGAAAGTGCGAAATTTGTGGCAAGGGTCAAGTATCAGGAAATGCTGTATCCCATTCCAATAGACATACTAGAAGAAAATGGAACGCTAATATCCAGACTGTAAGAATCGCTGAGGAAAACGGCACAGTAAGAAAAGCTAACGTGTGCACAAAATGTATCAAATCAAATAAAGTGAACCGTGCCATCTAATTTGAGGATTTTGTTGATGAAGGACTGCAAGCCGCAGTCCTTTTTTCGTGATCAAAGGCGTTATTAAATGGGTTATACCCATATGAATGCTGTAAAATTTTTCAATGTTTAAATGTAAATATACAACATTTCATAGACCAGACGAATTTAACAACAGTTTTTTTAGATGTCCGACAGTTTTAACGCCGAGAGTACTTCAGCGCTCGGCTATGCCGCGATTAACGCCCTTCGACGGTCAAGGATGTATAGATATCTATCAATATCAAAGCTATTGATCACATAAATCCTCACCTTTTTAAAAGGGTTATGCCGCAGATTATTAGAATCACTCCAAGGAGGATCAGCCACGCCTTAGGAGGAAGAAAGAAGGCGCATATGGTAACGGCGCCAAAGACCAGCAGAACAAAACCAATGTCCTTTGTTTCTTTATACAAATTAAAACATTTCTTTTTACGAAAATTGTTATTCATGGCGGTCCTCCTTAAAATATAGTATGAAATACGATGTAAATTTGTGCGAGGATATGATAAAATATATTATAATCAGGAGGATATGCAAATGTCACTGAATAGAAGAACAAGGCTGGGAACCGTTACGGTCAACGATAATGTTATAGCGAAGATAATACTTAGAGCTGTAGAAAAGTCTGACGGCAAGCTCTTACTTTCTTCTGAAAGAGGTAGAATCCTAGGCGTAGCTTCAAGAGTAGGTGTAGGAGATATTTTAGGCAATTTTCAGATACAAGAAAAAGAAAACAAATATTTCCTCAAATTTTCAGGTATCATACGATTCGGCAGCAGCATAAAAAATGTTACTGAAAACGTCCTTGACTTAGTACAGGAGGAAATGCAACAGTTCTTTCCAACACAAGGCGGAGAGATTATTCTCCATATTGTGGGGGTTAAGTCCAAACAAATTGCCGAAAGAGATATCGAGGTGAAAAGAGAGTATGAAGCTGCAAGATAAGGTCGGCAAAATAAAAGGTGTGGGAGATAAGAAAGCCACGCTGCTTAAAAATTTAAAGATAGAAACAGTAGAAGATTTGCTTCGGTTTTTTCCGCGAAGGTATGAAGATAGACGCAATATAACGACCATAATGGAAGCACCTGAAGATAAAGAAGTGCTGGTATGCGGAAAGGTTATATCGAAAAAACAAGCCCCCAATTTATATGGAAGAAAATCACCTCTTAGACTGACTGTTCAAGACAATTCTGCCAATCTTGAAGTGGTATTTTTTAACAGTAGATACATATCTGGTTTGTTTGAGTCTGGAAAAGAATATACCTTTTATGGAAAAATAAATATTAAATCTGGACGAAGACAGATGGTTCATCCTGAATTTCATAAAAAAGGTGAAAAAGACGATGTAAGAGGTATTTTTCCAATCTATCCTTTGACAGAAGGTCTTACTCAGCAGACATTAAGAAAGCTGCAAAGAGAGGCTGTAACCGCGGCGGACCAAGTGGAAGAATGGTTGCCTGAATCGATAGTAAAGAAATATAATTTGTGCAGTCCGTCTTATGCCATAAGAATGATGCATTTTCCAGAAGATGAGAGGCAGATACGAGAAGCACGATATAGGATGATATTTGAAGAACTCCTCATATTAGAGACCGGGTTATCGTACATAAAACAAGGAAGAAGTAAAGCGAATCAAGGGATATCTGTAGATTTAAATATATCGGTCAGCGATTTTGTAAATAAACTTCCTTTTAAACTTACTCAAGGGCAGCAGAGAGTATGGGAGGAAATACAAAGAGATATGGCGTCATATTTGCCTATGAACAGGCTGGTACAAGGCGATGTGGGTTCAGGCAAGACTGCCGTAGCTGAATTAGCCATGTACAAGACAGTTAAAGCCGGTTTTCAGGCAGCGATGATGGCGCCTACAGAACTTTTGGCTAAGCAACATTTTGCCTCTCTGAGCCGCGATTTTGAGGCTTTCGGAGTAAAGATAGACCTTTTGTGCAGCAGTATGAAAGCTAAAGAAAAAGAGCAGGTGTTGAAAAGCCTCCAAACAGGAGAGACAAACATTATAGTAGGAACTCATGCTATTATTCAGCCGTCAGTGGTTTTTAAATCTTTGGGATTGGTCATAACTGACGAGCAGCATCGCTTTGGGGTTAATCAAAGAACTTTGCTGGCAGAAAAAGGAAATAATCCAAATATATTGGTAATGACTGCTACGCCTATACCCAGGACATTGGCTGTTATTTTATATGGAGATTTGGACATATCAGTCATTGATACTATGCCTGAAGGCAGAAAACCTATAAGAACTTTTTTGAGAGATGACAAGGCTAGAGATAATATATATGATTTCGTAGAGGGGCAGATAAAAGAAGGAAGACAGTGTTATGTGGTAGCACCACTTATAGAAGAATCAAAGACTATGGATATAAAGTCGGCCCAGGAGCTTTATGAAGAAATTTCTACTAAACATCCGTCTATTAAAGTAGGCATAGTTCATGGCGCCATGAAACAGGAAGAAAAAGACAAGGTGATGGAGGATTTTGCATCTGGAGATATAGATTTGCTGGTTTCTACAGTAGTAATTGAAGTTGGCATCAATGTACCCAATGCTACAGTTATGGTTATAGAAAATTGTGAAAGATTTGGCCTTGCCCAGCTTCATCAGCTAAGAGGAAGAGTAGGAAGAGGAAAGTACCAGTCATATTGCATACTTGTATGCGGTCATGATAGTCAAGTAGCCAATCAGAGAAATGAAATAATGATAAATACCGAGGATGGATTTATTATTGCTGAAGAAGATTTAAAATTGAGGGGACCGGGAGAAATATTCGGAACAAGACAACATGGACTTCCTGAGCTTAATATAAGCGATCTTATTCGCCATGCAGATATATTAGAACAGGTTAAGAATGTTGCTGCAGGTATTTTAGAAGAAGATCCGGAACTTTTGAAAAATAAAGTTCTCAGAAAACAAGTGAAAAAAATGTTCGGAGAAAATATACAACTGAACTTATAGTAGATTTCGGCATATTATATATTGTAGGCTGCCTGTATCGGCAGCAGGAGGATATGATATGCTAGATTTGATTTTAGAAAATCTTACAGATATAGGTTATGCCGCTATATTGTTAGCTATAGTTTGGCTTGCCAATTTCCTTTTGGATATTTATTATAATATAAAAATCGTACACCGTTGTTGGAACTGCAAATGCATGTACGATGATATTATTAAGTTTTTTGCTGTTTGCGCAGGGGTTACGCTACTTACTATAGCTATAAGCGCTTTTCCTAGGTTTATTTCTATGGTGGGTCTGACAGTTCCAGAAGAGTATATAGACGTAATGTCTGTACTTTCTATAGTTGCTTTGTTCGCTAAAGGTATATATGAATATACTGCCAGCGCAGTAAGAAAACTCAGCGGCATATTGAAAGATGGCCTTGATGACAAAAAACAGTGATGGATATACAAAATCTATTGAAATGTTCAATAGATTTTACTTTCGCATAGTATTTGTCTATTTGTTTTGGCATTTATTTTCTAAAAGATATATAATATATTTAAAAATACGGAGGACAAATAAAGATGGCAACAATTGAAGTTAACGCTCTTGGAGAGCAGTGCCCGATACCAGTAGTAAAAACTACAAAAGCTCTTAAAGAGATGACAGAAGCTGGTATAGTTGAAGTTCATGTTGATAATGAAGTAGCAGTGCAAAACGTTCTCAGACTTGCTCAAAGCCAGAACCTGGAAGCAAAAAGCGAAAAGCTTGATGATAAACATTTTGTTATTTCTATAAATGCCACAGGAGTTCCTATAGAAAAAGAAGAGGAAAGTATATCCTGCGCTCCTGACAGCCGCAGCGACACAGTTGTCGTTATCAGTTCAGATAGGATGGGTTCAGGAAACGACGAACTTGGAAAGGTTTTGATGAAAGGCTTTATCTATGCTGTTTCGCAGCTAGAACAGCTTCCAAAAGCTATGCTTTTTTATAACGGAGGCGCTACTATTACTACAGAAGGTTCCGTATCGCTGGAAGACCTTAAGAGCATGGAAGCTCAGGGCGTTGAAATATTAACATGCGGCACATGCCTTGATTATTATAATCTTAAAGATAAGTTGGCTGTAGGTACGATAACCAATATGTACAGTATTGTTGAGACGATGAACGGCGCAGGAAAAATATTAAGACCATAAGGGAAAGCAAGCATAATGAGAGAAAAGCAGCTTAGACTTATAATCACTTTTAACTCTGCTACAGATGCCATAAAATTTGAAAAGTATTGTCAAAAAGAGGGCATAGAAGGCAGGCTTATTCCTGTCCCGAGAACCATTTCAGCCAGCTGCGGATTGTGCTGGAGAACTTCACCGGAAAAACAGAGTCAGATAGAAAAGGATATAAAGGATGCTAATTTAAGCATTTCGGGAATATATCAGTTGGTTTTATAACGGAAAAACACCCAAGGGCGTTTAATCTCTTGGGCGTTCTTCTTTTTTGTTAAGAAATATAGCGATAAATTTTCATTTTGCGGAAAAGTTATTTTCCAGCCAACTGTCTTTCAGCCATTTCAACTAATTTCTTAGTCATATAGCCGCCAACGTAACCATTCTGTCTTGCAGTAAGGTTACCTTTATCAGCCTGTTCATAGTTAGAAAGACCAAGCTCGTTAGCAACTTCTGTCTTCAGACTCTTCAATGCAGGCTTTGCGTTAATGTTCATCTTATCTTGTAATGACATTTTGTTCACCTCCTATTACATCAATAGTTTTACACAAGAGTGATTTATTATGTCATGCAATAAATGGTTATATTGGTCGTGCTTGGAAATCAAAAATTTGATTTTAATTTTTAAATGGTTTAATATAAATAGTATAAACTTTATTTTTTTATTAATTCTGGAGAATTTGAATGAGGATAATCGCAGGAAATTTTAAGGGGCGGCGACTCGAGACGCCCGATGATGACCAAATAAGACCTACTACGGATAAAGTGAAGGAAGCCATGTTTAGCATAGTTATGCCGTGGATAGAAGACAGCATTTGCGTAGATCTGTTTTCAGGCACAGGTAATTTGGGCCTTGAAGCTATTTCAAGAGGAGCTGCCAAGTGCTATTTTTGTGATAATTCGAGAAAGAGTATCGGCATAATAAAGAAAAATGTTCAGCACTGTAAGGCAAATGACAAAGCTGTCATTATACCGGGAGATTATTCAAAAGCTCTTACAAGCATTAGAGAAAAGGCCGATATTTTTTTCCTGGATCCGCCTTACGAAGCAGGGTATTATGAAAATTGTTTTAAAATGATAAAGGATTTATCTCTGCTGGCAGAGGATGGAATCATAATAGCGGAGCACAGAACTAATTTGGACATGCCTGATAAGTTACAAGGTTTTGTAAAAGTGAAAGAAAGGAAATACGGAACCGTTGTTTTAAGTATTTATGAACTGGGACGTATTGATGAATAGGAAATGATGGCAGGAGAGGAGGATATCGCGTGTTTGATAAAGGCGATTATGTAAATTACAGTACTAGTGGGATTTGCCAAATTGAAGATATATGTTTTATGTCTTTTGGAAAAAATTCAAAAGGCCATAATTATTATATTTTAAAACCTATCAGTCAAGAAGGGGAGAGCATTTTTGTGCCTACAGACAATGAAAAGCTTATCGATAAGATGAAACCTGTCCTCACTCCGAAAGAAATAGATGATATAATTCTAAGCGTAAAAGACGAAGACTTGATATGGATAGATGATCGTAAACAAAGGATAAAGAAATTTCATGACATACTTTTAAAGAGAAATGAAAAAGAGCTTCTAATGTTAGCAAGCTGCTTATACCTTAGGTCCAAGGAAAGTAAAAAAGGTATATCAGCTACAGAACAAGATATTTTGAAAACTGCGGAGACGGCTATAGACCAGGAATTCTCTTTTATTTTAAATCTCAGCACTCAGAATATAGGCAAATATATTAGAGAAAAATTAGGGATTATATAAATATGGCTATACAGCTGATAAAAATTTGAAAAGAAAGTCTCAGCGGACTTTTTCTTGTAAATTTCTGAAAAAAGTAGGTAAAACAGGTGGTTTTGCAGACTTTTTCCCCATTTTTATAGATTTTTACATTTTTTCAGGTTTTTTTATATATAAAATACCATTTAATGTAAATTTGCTGACAAATTTAAAAAAGAATTTAAAATTTGTCATTTTTTAAAAGCTTTAAGCATAATATCAATGCCAAAGCCGACCATAGCAAACGCAAGACCTAATATGTATTTTTCAAAAGCGATGCCAAGAACGGTGCCTATTACAAAGCCGCCTACCATCAACCATGCACCTCTGTCATCGTTGTCAATGTTTTCTATATTATCAATATTATCCGCATGGATTCCAAGAGCCGCATCAATGGAAAATCCCAGAAATAAAGCAAGTTTTTGCAGACTTTCCACATCCGGGAACGTTTCTCCAGTTTCCCATTTGCTTACAGTCTGTCTAGCTACGCCTATGACTTCGGCCAACTGCTCTTGAGAGAGTCCCTTCTCCTTTCTTTTTGCATATATAATCTTACCAAGCTCCATTAAATCACCTCCGAAAATATTATATATGATCATCAGATCAAAATCTATCTATTGTAGCTTGCAATAGCGCCCGTGAAGTTAACATTATATATAATAGTTGTTAACATATATCTATTTATATAAGGGTTTGTTGCCGTCTGTTTTTTGTCATGGTATAATGAACGCAAATGGTTGTATCGGGCTAACGCCCCCACTTCAGCGTTGCTGTAAGGAAGCGTTCATTGAATCATGCGTTTGAGTCTGATGGCATGGTATAATGAACGCAGCAGATTTTATCGGCTATCGCTGCAATAAAGCGTTCATTAAACCACACAGGTATTTTTTATGATTATATACAGAAAATGCCGCCACTGCGGCACAGAATATAAATATGAAAACTTTGCCAATGTTATCACATTTTGCCCCAACTGTCATAAGTATGATCAGTTGGAATGTGAATATGGTTATGGCCCGGTGGTACCGTGCAGGATATATTTGGGAGAGGAAGTAATCGGCATAGTAACATATGATGACCGGGCTCAAACAAGATATCGTTTTGATGCTCCAAAATATAATATTCATCGTTTGTTGGAACATACATATATGGAAGCTTTGAAAGAAGCTTGCGTTATAGCTGCTGATTCTATTTCTGTTTTTTTGGAACCATCGCAGGATGTGGTTGTGAAGAAGAAAGGGACAGCCTTTAAGAATGATCTGAAAGGGTTTGACGACAGCAAGCCGGTAAAATCATTTAAAAAAGAAAACCCTTTTGCTCTGTGTAGCCTGCGTATTTGCTCTTATCAGCGTTATAGCACCACCTTCAGGCGACATCGCTCTCTTGGAGGATTTTTGCGCAGGCATGATGTTTGTTGTATTGTGGGTATATCTGCTTATTCGGTTGAGAAATGCAATAAAACCTATTAAAAACACTGTTAAAATCATAGTTATGACCGTATGCGCCATTGCTGTATTATGGTTTTCTGCACTGCATTTTTAGATGTTATTTCAGAGCCCTCTGAAGCAGTTCTCATAATGTTCATGTAGAAAAAACTCAGGGGCATACAGGTATATTTTCTTTGCATTATTATTTAAGAGGTGAATCTGAATCAGGCGATAAGCTAAGGATAGAAATTTCCGGCAAAGATTATGATTATTTGCGAAATGCTCTTTCAGGATTAGGCGGCGCCGTATCTGTTGAATATTATGAGCATACAAGAAAACTTATAAGGAGCAGGATATTATGACACAACATATCACCGTTGCTTCATACGATAACAGATGGCCTGGCATGTTTAAATATGAAGCTAGCCAGATTAAAGCTATTTTAGGCTCAAACTGCGCAGAGATATATCACATAGGGAGCACCGCCGTGCCTGGCCTAGCTGCTAAACCCATCATCGATATAATGCCGACCGTATATGATTTAAACGCCGTAGATATTACAGCCAATGCATTTGAAAAAATTGGTTATGAGTATCTTGGTGAATTTGGCATAAAGGGCAGGCGTTATATGCGCAAAGGCGGGGATGAACGCACCCATCAGGTGCATATTTTTCAAGTGTCGGATAGAGAAAACATAAATCGACATATAGCAGTACGAGATTTTTTGCGGTCACATCAGGATGTTCGAAAACAATATGCGCAGCTGAAAATTAGTTTGGCAGCTCAATATCCTTACGATATTGAAGGGTATTGTAACGGAAAAGATGAGTTTGTTAAAGAAATGGAGGAAAAGGCCTTGATATGGGCTGGAAAAAACAATACGAGCACATTAGATATGCTTACAGAAAAGGAAAAATATTATTACGATACAGTCAGAAGAATAGGCGTTGCTAACGGAGATTGCAAAGAATTGCAGGACCTTTATCGCCAAGTGCTGGCAGACCGTACGGCCGGTATCATATCTGATGAAGCTTATAAATTAATTTATAGCTTATGCATAGAATTGGCATATCCCAGATAAGGCAATGTTTTGAATTTATTTAAGAAGATGCAGTAATTTAAGGGAGAATCTTATGGATTGGAATCCTCATATGTGAATTTGGCACTTACGGAAATATACAGATAATTGAAGAAGCTTTTTCAAAGTCGTGTGAAAAAGCCGGGTATTCATATGTACTTAAATTTAATTTTCCTAAAACGAAAGTTTTTCATAAAAACTGTTGAAGGTAGTCTTTAATGTAGAGAAGATCTATGATTATGACAGTCCTATGATTCTTATAGATGGAAACAGAGGCCTTGCCAACTGAGTTTGCCAATTTTTCTCTTCAGAATTATCTAAAATGTCTTTTTCGACTAAAAATTTGCTTTAAAAAACGTAGAGGAATTATCCTACCATAAATTGTGGAATGGAAGCGAGTGGATAGCTGATTACAGGCGTTTGCATGTTATTGCTAGCAAATAAGTTTTGATATATGCAAAAGAATATTTAAAAGATTGAATGTAAAAAGGGCAAAGAGAGGAGATGTTGTTTATTATTCCGTTTAAACTTGAGATTCGAAAGTTAGTTAAGAAAGACCATAAGAGAGCAATACAGTTTGCCATTGAAGGCATGCATTTTGACTGGTATGTGGAGAACAAATTTCTACTAAATTTATACGGCAGATATTTTTGGTATACGGAGCTAAATAATGCTACACAGATTATAGCAGCTTATAATGATAATAGGCTGGCAGGAGTTTTATTGTGTGAAATGAAAGGAGAGCCAAAAGCATCATATTCTCTTTGGAGGGCAGTATATGTGGGGTTCTTCAACTTAATGAAGCGCATATTCCTGAAAAGCGGCTCCGGAGTCTACAGCAAAACCAATGAAGAAATGTTTCAAGCTTACAGCAGGGAAAATTCCCCAGATGGCGAGATACGCTTCTTGGCTGCCGACTTAAAGTCCGGTGTAAAAGGTGTCGGCACTTTCCTGCTGGAAGAGCTTGCACGGCGTGAGCGTAGCAAAAAGGTATATCTGTATACGGATGATGGCTGTACTTATGAGTTTTACGACCACCGTGGCTTTGACAGAGCAGAGGAAAGAACTGTGGACTTGGTCTATGGAAGTAAAAAAGTCCGTTTAAGATGCTTTTTGTACAGCAAGGTTTTATAGAGACTTTCAATATCAGGAGGTTAAAATGAAATTAAAGAATCCTTTATTAGTGGTTAAAGACATAGACAAGTCAGTAGAGTTTTATAAAAAGGTACTCGGCCTTCATGTAATAGCAGATTTTGGAGCAAACAAGACGCTTACTGGTGGTTTGGCTCTGCAAACTATTGATACATGGCAGGATTTTATCGATAAGAAGGACATAGCCTTTGGCGGCTGCGACGGCGAAATATATTTTGAAGAAGATGATTTTGATGAATTCACAGAAAAACTCAAGTCGATGGACGTTGAATATGTTCATCATGTCATGGAGCATAGATGGGGACAGAGGGTCGTGCGCTTTTTTGACCCTGACAGGCACATAATCGAGGTAGGTGAAAACATAAAAACCGTCTGTAAACGGTTTTTAGACAGCGGCATGTCAGTTGAGCAAGTGGCCCGGAACATGGATGTACCTGTGAAGTTTGTAGAAAGGTGTATAAAAGCATGAGCGATGCAGAAAGACTTTCAGTTGCAGATTTATTTGAACATAAGCCGCAAAATTGGGGACTTAGAGGCGACCCGTATCTTTGGGAAGATATGAAGCAAAGCTTTTCTTCGATAATGCTTCCTGTTTCGACAGAGGTCTTCATCGAAAAGTTTAGAGATGAATTTGAGAAAATCACCGGCATGCCTTTGACACAGGACTGTCGTCCTCTTGTGCCTGAATATTCTGACGGCGGTATGTCAGCAGGCCAAGTCAGCGGCAGATTTTGGCTGGACGTAGCCTTGCCATTGCTGCTGGAGCGACTAAAAATCACATGTTCAGAAGACAGGGACAAAATTATTCCTTCAGAAATGGAGCAAGACATCATTGTTCAGACCCAGAGACTGTACCTGCGCAAGATACGAAAGAATGATAAGCTTGCTATAAGCCGTATTTTGCAGGATGAAAAAGTGATGTACGCATGGGAACACGGTTTTTCCGATGATGAAGTCATAGACTGGATAGAACAGAACCTTATGAGGTATCAGAGGGATGGTTACAGCTACTGGGCTGTCATAGAAAAGAATACGGGTGGCCTCGTCGGACTTTGTGGACTGCTTTCTGAAAAGGCTGGGGAGGAAAACAATATTGGGGTAGGATACATCTTCGACAAGAGTTTTTGGCATATGGGATATGCCTATGAAAGCGCATTTGCATGTGTGGATTACGCTTTCCGTGTCTTGGGTGTCGACCAAGTGACTGCTCAGATAAGACCAAACAATCACTCGTCCATAAAAGTAGCCGAAAAGTTGGGAATGACTGTAAGGTCGCAATTTGTTAAAAGATATAGGGGCAAAGATATGGTTCATTTACTGTATTATATAGAAAAGGAAACGGAGACTTTATATGATTAAAAAAATCGACACCCGCGGAATCTTCTATATTCAGCCCCTTGAAGGCAGCCAGTGGTATTGGGGAAGCGATTACTGCCACGGAGACTTGTATGAAGCGGAAGAGCTTTTCAAGCAAGGGCATTTTGTCAAATGCAATCGTTTGATATTTATTCACTATCCCGAAGGCTATGTTTTTGAGCCTGTTTGCGGAAAGGAAGGACAATATTTAGGAAACCCTATTTTCTGCCAAGGAAAGATATATATGCTGCTGGCAGATTTTGAAGATGGGCAGATACAGGTGGTTCAGCTAGACATTAGTAATTCTGAGACGACAACTGTTGTAAGGTTTTCTATATCAGAAACAGAAGACTGTTATAATCTGCTTTTGTGTGGCAGTCCTGTTATGGCTACACGCCAAAGTCCGGATGACAAATTTCAGATAATATGGCCTGACAAATGCAGCTTTGCCATCGGTGAGACAGAAAGTTTTTGCTACAGAGATGGAGATAAATTGTATTTTAGCAGGTGGGATGAGGAACCGGAATATGAAGAAGAAATTGTAATCCGTCAATACCCTGACGGCCGGATTCTTCAAGTAATTCCAGGGAATATCATGAAAATGCCTGATGGACAGAAATGGCTGCTGGGATGAACTTTGCAATAAGGAGAATGTTTAATAACTATGCTGAAAAAAATTTCAAATAATTTAATGGACATGCTCAGGGATAACTTTAATCTTATGTTCATTCCAATATCGGATATTTGGGGCGGAAAAGAAAGTTTCAGGTTAAAATATCCTTTTGATGGTGCACGAAAATACAATTGCTCCAAAGATAATTACTCATATGAATACTTTGACTCGAACTATTACATAGACTGTACAAAACATTCCAAGGCTGTAATCGTTGAGATTAAAAATCTGGGAAGTTTTATATTTACAGACCATTGTCATTCAGACTTGTTTCTGATATTGCAAAGGGATTTTCCAAATGTGACAAGTTATGTCTTTTGTGGCAACGATACCGGAGGATATTTTAAGATCCTGGAAAACGGAAAAATACAGCGAAAAATAGCAAGTTTCTTATGCATGGAGGGAATTCGAAACAATCCCGAAACTAGAGGAAAGCCGTGTCAATACGAAATTGAAACGGGTAAGATTTTCAAAGTTGATTCAAATGCCAGACATTTGCGCGACTGTATCAAAAACTTTGCCAAAAATGAAGTATTAGCGCTTATGGAATATTATGTAAATATGGAAAATTTTAAAACGGAAAATGTTGAGAGAGTTTTAATATATTCACTTTCATATTGAGAAAAGAATTCTCAAGATAGGTATATTAGGGTACATTATGTATGATTTTTCAAGAATGACCGAAGCACATGTGGATGAGTGCGTCGACTTGTATATTGATGTGTTTTCACAGGCCCCATGGGAAGATACGTTTAAGTCAAGAGAACAAGTGGTAAGTTTTTTATCAATCATATGAACAACAATTACTTCGCCGGATTTATTTTAAAAAATTAGAGCGCAATTATTGCTATGAGTTTAGGCTATAAAAAACCGTGGATAAACGGCATGGAATATTACATAGATCAATTTTGTGTAAAAGCTGAAATGCAAGGGAAGGGCATAGGAAGCCATTTTTTGAAACTGATTGAAAACAACGTTTATGCAGAAAAGATGAATGCCGTCATTTTGAATACAGAACGCGGATTCCCGGCAGAAAATTTTTACTTTAAAAATGGATATATGCGCTTGGATGAATCGGTGGTTATGGCAAAAGTCTTGGAGAAGATAACAAAGGAGGTATAGCTATGGCTTTCGATTTTAAAAAAGAGTACAAAGAATTTTATATGCCGAAAAATCAGCCTTCTATTATAGAAGTACCGAAAATGAATTACATAGCGGTAAAGGGCAAAGGAAATCCCAATGATGAGAACGGCGATTACAAGAATACAATAGGTTTGTTGTATGCCATTGCGTATACCATAAAGATGAGCTACAAAGGATCTCATAAGATAGAAGGTTTCTTCCAATACGTAGTGCCGCCTCTGGAGGGCTTTTGGTGGCAGGAAAATACCAAGGGCATGGATTATGAAAGAAAAGACGACTTGTGTTTTATTTCTCTTATAAGACTACCTGATTTTGTTACCGAAGATGATTTCAGGTGGGCCATTGAAGAAGCTACACTCAAGAAAAAGCAAGATTTTTCGCGGGTAGAATTTTTCACATATGATGAGGGCGTCTGTGTTCAGTGTATGCATATAGGGAGCTATGACGATGAACCGGCTACCGTTGATTTGATGCACCGGTATATGGATGAAAAAGGATATGAACTGGACATAACCGATACGAGATATCATCATGAAATATATTTGAGCGACCCCAGAAAATGCCATGTGAGCAAATTGAAGACTGTCATAAGGCATCCGATAAAGGAGAAATGCAATGAAAATAAATGATTTAAACCGAATCGCTTTGGGCATAAATGCTGCCGGAGGAATAAACATAATCACCCTCGGCTTCAAGCTGATGAGAAAGCCTGATAAAACGCCTGAAGAAGAGGCTGCCGCAAGGGCTTTCATAAAAACATTTCGATGGACCGTCATATTGGTTGTCATCGTATGCATCGCAATCGCTGTGACGATCGGTTTTACCATGTCCGATACCGGTATGGAATACGAAGGGGAGTATGCAGAAAGCCGAACCGGTCGCATGGAGAACGGACAGATACAATATGTAAAAAACGAACTTTATTATATCGATCCGGAAGACTACGGCCTATCTTCAGATCTTCCTGACGGCACAAATATTTCAGTATATTTCAATGAGGACGATCAAGTGGTGGCTTGTACAAACCAGGACGAAGCAGATGCCATCAGACAGCAGCGAGTAATAAACTCAATGATCGTTATGGCAGTCTGCATTGTAGGACTTATCGGATTTTCTCTGATCGCCAGGGCGACTTTTGGAAAACCGTGGTACAGCTTTGTTGCGTCCATCAAGGAAAAAAAGTAAAAGACCATAAACATTACTGCTGAACTGGATAAGAAATAAATGATGAGCCATTCTTCTACCTATAGGCGGTATAAAATTTTCCTTTCTGATGATATACTTAGTTCATAAAGTCAAAAGGAGAGTTATATTGTGGACCAGGTAAAAATCGGGAAGTTTATAGCGCAATTGCGTAAGGAGCTGGGGATGACCCAGACAGAACTTGGCGAAATGTTAGGCGTAAGTTACAAAGCTGTAAGCAAGTGGGAAAATGGCAGGAACCTACCGGATCCTTCACTATATAAGCCTTTGTGTTCTGCTCTTGGAGTAACTTTGACAGAGCTTTTCAACGGCGAAAGGATTCAACAAGAAGATATCATTGAAAAAAGTGATCAAGTTATCAGCAATGTTATAGAAAGCAATAGAGAAACAGGAATTTTACAGATAATATCCAATGTAATAATGGGAATTGGCGCCATAACGCTTTTTATTCCTACTTTAAATGATCTTGAACAGAGTATATCCATAATAATAATTTCTGTAGGATTGCTATTGATTTTCTTGGGGATGTCGCTTAAATTCACATCATGGAAGAGGAGCAATGAAAAAACTGTCAAAAATACCGGTATGGGTTTTACCAGCGGATTGACTTTGCTTTTTATCGGCCTTAAACTTACCGGACAAATAAATTGGCACTGGATATGGGTGGTTTCACCGTTATGGATAGGCTTTGTTTCTGTGGTTGTTATTCTCGGAGTGATATTTTTTATAGGCAAGATAAAAAAACAATGGTAATGAACATAATAGATAAAATATTTCAGAGAAAAACAGTGATAGTTTCAAATTTAGAGCCTTATGGTTTTGTCTTTAACGGAAAATCATATGTCTATAAAAAGGCTCTTGAGAACAGCGGATTAGTCATACAGGTTACCATATCGGGCGAGAGGAAAGTCAGCGCTCAAATAATCGACACTGCTATCAACGAGCCTTATACGATGCATCTTGCTAGCAGTGCCGCCGGCGAGTTTGTCGGCAGAGTCAGGAACGAGTACGAAACTTTACTTACGGATATAGCAAAGAAATGCTGCGTGCCGGATGTATTTAAATCAAACATGACAAAAGCCCTAATAGCCCATGTACGTGACATTTATGGCGATGAGCCGGAGTTCCTTTGGAAAAATTTCCCCGACAACGCTATCTGGCGGAGAAAGGACAATAGAAAATGGTACGGTGCATTACTGACCGTTTCAAAGAAAAAATTGGGGCTGGAATCAGATGAGATTGTTGAAATTATCGACCTAAGGGAGCAACCTGAGATGATAAAATCCCTTCTTGAGCAGGACAATTATTATCCGGGATGGCATATGAATAAAAATCATTGGTATACGATAGTATTAGATGGCACTGTTTCTTTTGATGAAATATGCCATCACATAGACGTCAGCTATAAAATAGCGGGAAATAAAAGATAAAAAACATGTGCTATAACGATTGGAGCAACACAAATAGAGCGGATGTTTGCCGTTCTTTGAACCTTGTATCTATTCTGCCCTGACAGGCTGGATATGGCTCCTATAAATTTTGTACTTTTTCGTGATTTTATAGGGATTTTGCAAAGGGAGTACGGCTCTGTCTTATCAAATGTATACGTATTTAAGTTGGTGGGAGAGCTTTTCCTAGTTTTGAAATTGTCGATTCTAATATTATCATGTCATAATATGTTGAAGTCTGCCTAATTGTGTCAATAGGAACTCTTAGGAATGTATCATCTTATGAGGCTATCAATATCACCACTCCTATAAATCTTCTTTGTTTGGGTATATTTATAGGGGCGCTCCTATAAAATAACGGAAATTTAAAGAATTCGTGGAGTTTGTGTTTTAAGATTATTTAAATTTATTCAAATTCACTTAAGTTTATTCAAGCTTATTTATTTCATAATATTCATTAAACAAATCCTCCTTAATCATATTTACAGACTAATTCGTCTATATTTTTCCCATATAAAATATATGTATTTTTGTGAAATAAAAAAGTTGTAAAGGTTATTTATATTTTGTAAAATGTTTTTTAGAAAAAAGCGGCATTATTTTATCTATTCTATAGGAGATTTAAGTATATGGAAAAAATATATGAAATAGTTTTTAGCCCTACAGGTAGAAGTAAGAAGGTTGCAGGATATATTGCGGAAAATTTTAAAGGGAAAAAGATTTTGCTCGATCTATGCAAAGCTTCAACAGAGCGAATAAGCGTTGATAATGACAGCTTATGCATATTTTCTGCACCTTGTTATGGGGGACGAGTACCCATAACTGCAGAAGAAAGGCTTATGAATATTCATGGCAATAATACGCCGGCAATTGTGTGCATAACTTTTGGAAACAGGGCTTTTGAAGATTCGCTGCTAGAGCTTTCTGATTTAGCGGAAAAAAACGGATTCAAAGTGATAGGTGCAGCGGCTGTATCTTCGGAGCATAATATTATGCACATCTTTGGAAAAGGACGTCCCGATGAACAGGATAAAATGCAGATTAAGGAATTTGCTGCCAGCGCGGCTGAAAAGCTGATGAGTCATAACTATAAAAAACCTGATATACCAGGAAGCAGACCGTATAAGGAAAGGCACCGGTCATCAATAAACATAATGGTAGACGAAAACACATGCGTTTGCTGCGGAATGTGCGCGCTCAAATGTCCTGTCGGTGCCATATCAAAAGACGGCAGAAAAACAGACAAAGAGATTTGCATAGGCTGCATGAGATGTATAGAGATCTGCAGAAGCAGAAGTATACCCAAGGAATATGTAGACGCATTGATAGACAGACTGGGAGATGCTTGCCAAGGCAGGAAGGAAAACAGTTTCTTTTTGTAGATGGTTTCTATTGCCAAGATAAACAGTTGCTTCTTTTAACCTTGTATGATAAAATAAAAATCAAAGAATTCGGAGGCAATTATGAAGACTAAGGCACTATATGCCGGCTCTTTCGACCCGCTTACTTTGGGCCATCTGGACATAATAGAGAGAGCAGCCGGTATTTTTGACGAGATGGTCGTCGGAGTTGTGGTCAATCTCGAAAAGAAGACCATGTTTTCTTTTCAGGAGAGGATGGAGATGATCAAAGAGGCGGTAGCGCATCTTCCCAATGTAAAGGTTGATATGTGTGACGGACTGCTGGCGGATTTTGTCAATGATAATGGGTTTAATGTGGTAGTAAGAGGCCTTAGAGGAATGTCCGACTTTGACAGCGAGCAGCAGATGGCGCAGCTGCATAAGTATCTTTATAATGATAAGATAGAAACAGTGTTTCTGATGGCCGATTCTAAATACGCATTCATAAGCTCCACCATGGCCAAACAAGTGATCTCTTTAGGAGGCAAAGGGGACATGCTGGTGCCGCCTTGTGTGTTAGAAAAGATGAAAAGGAGATTGAACAAGTAATGGAAAATACGATGAAAGTTTTAGAACTGCTTGAAGAATTAGAGGATATAGTTGACGAAGCAACAGGACTTCCCTTGACAGGCAAGATAATGCTTGATGCCGAAGAGATTTTCCAGATTGTTCGCGAAATAAGACTTGCATTGCCCGATGACGTTCAGCAGGCCAAGTGGATAAGGGATGAGAGGGACAGAATACTGGCCGAAGCGAAAACAGAATATGAGCGCATAATACGAGAGGCTAAAAAACAAGCTGATTATCTGGTAGAAACAGATGATATAACCATAAGGGCGACCAAGCTGGCAGCAGAAATCAAACAGGACGCTGAAACTCATGCCCGCGTTATGAGGATGAGAACTTATGACTATGTTGACAAGATGCTATACGATATGCAGCAAAAGATGGACGAACTCAATATGAAATATTTTGGAGAAATGTATACTAGTTTAGAGACAACCTTTAACCAGATCAATGAGATCTTGGCTGCTAACAGAGAGGAAATGAAAAATTTGGCATATAAAACTCAAAACGAGGTAGAATCAGGTACTTTCGCCGAAAGCCTTGAAGAAGAGTAAAACGCTATAAAACAGAAAAATAAAACCTTTTGCGAGACCGCTTACGTTAAACAGGCTTGCAGAAGGTTTTTTAATTTTACTATATTTTTTTCGCAAGAAAAAGAAAAAACTTAATATGCTGTAATATGAGAGACAGAAAACTTGTTGTAAATAAAATGGTAGTAGCTTTGGCGTCATTTTTTGCCTTTGCTATGGTAGCTTTTCCTGATGTAACTGAAGAAGGCTCTAAAACAGCCATAATCATATGGGCCAATTCCATAGTGCCTGTGCTGCTGCCTTTCTTCATTTTCTCGGATTTTATAAAGAGGACAGGAGACTTACAGAAACTGCCGCCGAGAGTATATCCTTTTATTATGGCGGTATTATCCGGATATCCTATGGGAGCAAAGGTAGTGGGAGATTATGTAAAGGAGGAAAGGCTCTCCCTGGATGAAGGCAGATGGGTCTTGAGTTACTCTATGGTTACAGGCCCGGCATTCATACTATTTACCATAGGGCAATTTATCGGTTCAAGCAAGGCTGCGGTCTTGGTAACCATAGCGCATTATGCCGGAGGAATTTTAAACGGTTTGCTTTATGTAAATAAAAAAGGCAAGCCGCATAAAGTGCAGGCTGCGGAATTCAAGCCAAAAGGCGACTATATGGAAAACTTCACTTACGCCATAATGGGAGGTTTCAAATCCATGGCCATAATCCTGGCATATCTTATAATTTTCACCATAGGAATCAACTTGTTGGACAAAGCGGGATTATTTGCAGCTATCAATGACAAAACTTTATGTTCTTGCATAAAAGGATTTATGGAGATGACTGTAGGCATCAATCAGATGGGCATGTGCAATATAAGCGTTGAAATGAAAACCGTACTTGCGGCCATGATGGTATCTTTCGGAGGAATGTCCATCGTAGGCCAATCAGCTTCCATGACCAGAAAAACCGGTATAGGCGTAAAAGACATCTTTTTGATGAAAATAACCCATGGAATGATAGCAGCAATTGTAGCTGTAATATTGGTCCACTTTGTGGTATTATAAATGTATGAATAACAAATGTGTAGGAATAACAGCAGAATATAACCCTTTTCACAATGGGCACCTTTATCATTTAGAACAGTCCAAGCTGGCCACGGGAGCTCAGATTTCGGTTGCAGCCATGAGCGGAAATTTTGTGCAGAGAGGTCACATGGCCATATGCAGCAAGTGGGAGAGAGCAGAGGCAGCTGTTAAATGCGGAATCGATTTGGTAGTAGAGATCCCTACTGTGTTCGCATGCAATTCAGCTCCTGTATTTGCTTCGGCAGCTGTGGAAATCTTAGAAAATCTTGGCGCAGATTGGATTTCTTTCGGAAGCGAATCGGGAAATATAGAGGAACTCAAAGAGATTTCCCGGGCAATGAATGAAAAAGAACCTTTGATAGAGAAGCTTGTAAGGGAGAAAGTCAAAGAGGGACTTTCTTATCCCAGAGCGAGAAGGGACGCCGTGGCTTTGATACTGGGAGATGAAAAGGCTGATTTGCTGGATTTGCCTAACAATATTTTAGCCATAGAATATCTTAAGCGCATTCAAAACGCCAAGCCTGTTACTGTAAAAAGGCAGGGACCGGGATACAACGAGTTGGAGCCGTGTGAGGATATGGCCTCTGCTTCTGCCATCAGAAGCATGGTAAAAAGCAGCAAAAATGTGGAAACTCTTACACCTGAACCGTCAACTGAGATGCTGAAAAAAGCTTTGCACCCATCGGAAGATAAAATTTTTCAAATTATATGTGCAAAAGTTCTGACTTCTTCTCGAGAAGAACTGGATAGAGTGTTTGCCGGCGGGGAGGGCCTGGGAAACAAGCTGAAAAATGAAATAAGAAAGGCTTCTGCGTATGATCAACTGATACAGCGCTTAAAATCTAAGCGATATACAAGGACCAGGATAGAAAGATTTATTTCACATGTACTGTTAGATATAGGCGCACCTGATTTATATCCTAATTATATCAGGGTTTTGGCTTTCAACAAAACCGGCAGCAGGTATTTAAAGGAAGTGAAGAAAAAAGGCATTTGCAGTTTGCCTATAATAACCAATATTAATAAAGACGCTCAAAATGACGTTGCTCTTATGTCAGCTATAGAAAAGGACATTCTTGCGGCAGATATATTTAATTTAGCATCGGGAAGAAACCTTTATGATGAGTCTGACTATGTCAAAATGCCTCGATTGATTGAATAGACAGATAGACTGATTGAATGATGATTGAATGGTGATTGAATAAAAAATTTCTCTTGACTAACCGCATATAAAGTGGTATTCTATCCAAGATATAAAGATATACAGTTTCAATTCAAAGGAGGAATCCATGAGAGCCATAGAACTACAGACGGCAAACATCAAGTTAAAAAACGATTACGACAGTGAATTGAAAAAAAACGTTATTATTATCCCTACTTTCGCAGATGTACACGTTCATCTTCGAGAGCCGGGATTTTTTTATAAGGAGACGATACGGACCGGAACAATGGCAGCTGCCAGGAGCGGATACGGTTTATTGATGTCCATGCCCAATTTGCAGCCTGTTCCCGATTGTTTGGCAAACCTGGAGCAAGAATTAAAAATCATAAAAAGAGACGCATGCATAGATGTGATACCTTACGGCTCCATAACCAAAGGAGAAAAAGGACAGGAACTTTCCGATATGGAAGAGATGGCGCCTTTCGTGGCAGGATACAGCGATGACGGAGTCGGCCTTAATTCACCTGAGCTTATGGAAAGCGCCATGAAAATCGCAAAAAAAACAGGCAAGCTCATAGCCGCCCATTGCGAAGATATGGAACTCAGGGCCGGAGGATACATACACGCAGGCAGGTATGCCGCTCAACATGGACATAAGGGAATTTGTTCAGAAAGCGAATACAAGCCTATAGAGAGAGACTTAAAGCTGGCTGCCAAGACAGGCTGCAAATATCACGTATGTCATGTGTCAGCCAAGGAAAGCGTGCAACTGATAAGAGAAGCTAAAAAAGCCGGAATAGACGTCACCTGCGAAACCGCTCCCCACTATCTGACCTTAACCGATGATATGCTCAAAGAGGACGGAAGATTTAAGATGAATCCGCCTATCAGGAGCAAGCAGGACCGGGAAGCGTTGATAGAAGGCATTCTGGACGGGACTATAGACATGATAGCTACAGACCACGCGCCTCATTCAGCTGAAGAAAAAGCCAAAGGGCTGGAAGGCAGCGCCATGGGTATAACAGGGCTGGAGACATCTTTCCCGGTAATATATACTGAATTGATTAAAACCGGCATCTTGTCTTTAGATAAGGTGCTAGAACTTATGTGTTACAACCCAAGAAAAAGATTCGGCTTGGCCATGCCGGATATGGACACCGACTATGCTGTATGGGATTTGGAGACAGAATATTCAATAGATTCCGAATCTTTCATTTCCATGGGCAAAGCTACGCCTTTCGACGGCTGGAAAGTATACGGAAGATGTCTGAAAACAGTCGCCGGCGGAGCTACAGTATGGGATATTAAGGAGCAAAAATGAAGCAGGATACATATATAATAGAAGAAAATACCGTTATTGCTAAAAATACCATGAAAATGGTGATTTCCGGCGATACTGACAGCATTAAGAAACCGGGGCAGTTTGTCAACATTAAGATAGAAGGGCTATTTCTCAGAAGACCTATTTCCATATGTGATGTGGAAGATGGTAAGATTACGCTGATATATAAGATAGTAGGACAAGGTACAGAGGCGCTGGCATCTATGGAAAAAGGAAATAGGCTGGATGTTCTGGTCGGCCTGGGTAACGGATACGATACTTCCAAAAGCGGTGATAATCCTGTGCTGATAGGCGGAGGCGTAGGCATACCTCCATTATATGGACTGGCCAAGGAGCTTATTTCTCAAGGGAAAAAAGTAAAAGCCGTACTGGGATTTAACACCGTCGATGAGATATTTCTTTTTGATGAATTTAAAGAACTGGGTGTGGAAACGTACATAACTACGGTGGACGGTTCAACAGGAACAAAAGGTTTTGTTACTGACATACTGAGAACTTTGAAATACACGTATTTCTATACCTGCGGGCCTATGGCCATGTTCAAGGCTATAGAGGAAAATGCTGTAACTTCAGGCCAGTACAGCTTTGAAGAGAGAATGGGCTGCGGATTCGGAGCCTGCATGGGATGTTCGTGCAAGACAAAATACGGCAGCAAAAGAATATGCAAGGACGGACCTGTGCTGGAAAGGGAGGAGATAATATGGTAGCCGATTTGAAAAAGGACATGAGTATCAATTTGTGCGGCTTGGAACTTTCCAATCCGGTGATTCCGGCTTCGGGAACTTTCGGATACGGTATGGAATATGCGGAATTATATGATATCAATTGTCTCGGCGCTTTTTCATGCAAAGGCACTACATTGGAAGAAAGGTTTGGTAATCCTACTCCCAGAATCGCAGAGACGCCTGACGGAATGATAAACGCTGTCGGCTTGCAAAATCCCGGCGTAGACCATGTCATAGAAGAAGAACTGCCTAAGTTGAAGAAAGTTTACCATAAAAAAATTATGGCAAACATAAGCGGCTTCAGCGTGGAAGAATACGTTAATGTGGCAAGGAAACTGGCAGGTCAGGACCAGATAGGCTGGCTGGAAGTAAATATCAGCTGCCCTAATGTTCATGGCGGAGGAATGGCCTTCGGCACCACTGCCCAGGGAGCGGCTCAAGTGACGAGAGCTGTAAAAAAGGTGGCCGACAAGCCGGTGATAATGAAACTTTCACCTAACGTTACAGATATTGCAGAAATTGCCAAAGCTTGCGAGGACGAAGGAGCGGACGGCATAAGCCTCATAAACACTCTTTTGGGTATGAGAATAGATTTAAAGACGAAAAAACCTGTCATCGCCAATAAGATGGGTGGATTTTCAGGACATGCCATACTTCCCGTGGCCCTCAGAATGGTGTATCAGGTATATGAGGCAGTTAAAATCCCTGTAGTGGGCATGGGCGGCGTTTCCACCGCAGAGGAAGTAATAGAGATGATGCTGGCCGGAGCAACTGCGGTCCAAATAGGAGCAGCAAACCTGATAAACCCTTACGCATGCAGAGATATAATAGATAAACTTCCTGAAGCCATGGAAAAATACGGTATAAATTCATTAAAAGATATTATAGGAGGTGCCCATTAATGGCTAAAGATGTAATAGTAGCTTTGGATTTTGCCACTGCAGAAGAAACTTTGAAATTTCTTGATAACTTTAAAGCGAAAAAACCTTATGTAAAGATAGGAATGGAACTTTTCTACGGAGAAGGACCTCAGATAGTCAGAGAAATAAAGGCTAGAGGACACAAGATATTTCTTGACCTCAAGCTTCATGACATACCTAATACAGTGAAGAAGGCCATGGCGGTGCTGTCTAAGCTGGATATAGACATGGTAAATCTTCATGCTGCGGGAACCATAGACATGATGAAGGTCGCCCTTGAGGGTCTTACAAGACCAGACGGAACAAGACCTCTTTTGATAGCAGTAACCCAGCTTACTTCTACGACAGAGGCAGTGATGAAAGAAGAGCTTCTCATAGATATGCCTCTGGAAAAAGTGGTCATGGACTATGCTTACAATGCCAGAAAAGCAGGGCTTGACGGTGTTGTATGCTCTCCGCTGGAGGCCAGAGCTGTTCATGAGAAATGCGGAAACGAATTTTTAACAGTTACGCCGGGAGTCAGATTTGCAGGGGGAGACACCCAGGATCAGAGAAGAGTCATGACTCCGGAAGCTGCTGCCAGAGAAGGCTCAGATTACATAGTCGTAGGAAGACCGATAACTCAGGCAGAAGATCCTCAAGCTGCTTACGACAGATGCGTAAAAGACTTTTTAGGAACAGATAATTAAGGCAAATACACAGTTTATTATAAAGATAGGAGGATGGAAAATGGTAAGCAAGACGGAAATCGCTCAAGGGTTATTATCGATAGGAGCTGTTTTCTTAAGACCTGAAGAGCCATTTACATGGGCAAGCGGCATAAAAAGTCCCATATATTGCGACAACAGACTCACTTTAACTGCTCCTGAAGTTAGAGATAAGGTAGAAGAAGGACTTGCTCAGATAGTTAAAGATATTTATCCGGAATGTGAAGTGCTGATGGGAACCAGCACGGCAGGAATAGCTCATGCGGCTATTGTAGGCTATAAACTTAACCTCCCTATGGGTTATGTAAGAGGCTCTGCTAAGGATCACGGCAGAACCAACAGAATAGAAGGGAAGCTGCTTCCCGGACAAAAAGTCGTAGTAATAGAGGATTTGATTTCTACAGCAGGTTCAGCTGTCGACACTGTGGAAGCTTTGAGAGAAGCGGGAGCCGATGTTTTGGGAATTGCCAGCATATTTACATACGGCATGAAAAAAGGCTTGGATAAGCTTGCAGAGCATAAAGTGAAAAATGTAAGCTTATGCGACCTGGATGCTTTAGTTGAAGTTGCCGCCGAAGGCGGTTATATAAAAGATAACGCTAAAGACGGAATTCTTCGCTTTCGCGAAAATCCGTCAGATGAAAGTTGGATGAGAGGAGTAAAGTAAATGAAAGAAATCAGAAATTTAATCAACATTACAGACCTTTCCGTAGAGGAAATAGACAGCCTTATAGAAGTAGCAGATGATATAGTTGCAAATCATAAAGATTACGAGAACATATGCGCTCATAAAAAACTGGCAACCCTGTTCTTTGAGCCGAGCACGAGAACCAGACTCAGCTTTGAAGCGGCTATGCTGGAACTGGGAGGAAGCGTTTTAGGCTTCTCTGAGGCCAACTCCAGCTCAGCAGCTAAAGGCGAAAGCGTAGCTGATACTATCAGAACAGTAGGCTGTTATGTAGACGTTATTGCTATGAGACATCCGAAAGAAGGAGCGCCTATAGTAGGAACACAGAGAACCACTGTGCCTATAATCAACGCCGGAGACGGCGGACATTTTCATCCGACTCAGACCTTGACGGACCTTTTGACTATCAAGAGAAAAAAGGGCAGACTAAGCAACATGACCATAGGTCTTTGCGGAGACTTGAAGTTTGGAAGAACAGTACATTCTCTTATAGAAGCCATGCTTCGTTATGAAGGAATCAAATTTGTCTTGATTTCTCCGGGAGAACTGCAGGTACCTGATTATATGAAAGAAAAGATGAACGCCAAAGGTGCTCAATGGAAAGAAGTTGAAAGCCTGGAGGAGGCCATGCCTGAGCTGGATATTCTCTATATGACCAGAGTTCAAAAAGAAAGATTCTTCAACGAAGAAGATTATATAAGACTTAAAGACAGCTACATATTGGATCTGGAAAAATTAAAACCAGCCAAAGCTGACCTTACAATAATGCATCCGCTGCCTAGAGTGAATGAAATTTCAACGGAAGTAGACGACGACCCAAGAGCCTGCTACTTCTTCCAGGCTCTTTGCGGAAAGCATATAAGAATGGCGTTGATACTGTTCCTTTTAGGAATTAAAAAAGAAGCAAAATAGGTGTAAAAAGATAAAAAGGAGGTATAAATATGAATATTGACGGAGTAAATAACGGTATAGTTATAGATCATATCAAAGCAGGCAAGAGTATGATGGTGTATGAGCTTTTGGGCCTTGACAAGATAGATAATTGCGTAGCCATCATACAGAACGCATCCAGTACCAAATACGGCAAGAAGGACATTGTAAAGATAGATGAGCTTATAGATTTGGACTATGACCTTCTTGGATATGTAGACAGCAATATAACAGTAAATATAGTAAAAGACGGCAAACTTGACAAAAAACTGCATATGGAGCTGCCGGATACACTTAAAAATGTAGTTAAATGCAAAAATCCTAGATGTATTACATCGGTTGAGCAGGAAATTGTTCATACATTTAAACTGGTAGATAAGGAAAAGAAAGTTTACAGATGCGTTTACTGTGATGCGGAACATAGAATTAAATAATAATTTTATTGTAAACTAAAATAAATCGTAAACCGCCAGCCTATTGATATGAGCCGTTTTGATGCAATATATCAGCTGGTGGTTTTGACATTGAGGAAACAAGGAGATGGAACAAAATACAAAAGTGTACGTTATAGGACATAAGAATCCCGATACGGATTCCATTTGCTCAGCCATAGCTTATGCTAATCTTAAGCGTATATTGACAGGAGAGGAATATACTGCTGTCAGAGCAGGACGAATTAATGAGGAAACTAAATACGTGTTAGAACGATTTGATGTCGATACTCCTGAATTTTTGTCCAATGTCAGTCTACAGGTAAAAGACATGGACATAAACAGAGTTGAGGGCATTTCCGGAGAAACATCTATAAAAGATGCGTGGAAAATGATGAAAGAACGCAATATGCGTACTATGCCCATAGTTAAAGACAATTGTCTTGAGGGGCTTATTACTATAGGAGATATTGCCACATCATATATGGATGTGCACGACAGTCAAATACTTGCTAAAGCGCATACTCCATATGCCAACATCATCAAGACTTTGGACGGATTCTTAGTTGCCGGAAAAGCGTTGAATTCTTTAACAGATGAAAAAAGCAGCAGAGATAAGTACACCTCGGGCAAAGTGGCCATAGCCGCTTCCGGAACCGATATCATGGAGGACTTCATAGAAAAGGGAGATCTGGTCATTTTGGGAAACAGATATGAAGCTCAATTATGCGCCATAGAACTGGAAGCTGCATGTTTGGTTGTATGCAAAGGATCCAAAGTGCCTGACGCAATAAAAAAATTGGCAGAAGAAAAAGGAATAATTATAATAAGCACACCTCATGATGCGTTTACTGTAGCAAGATTGATAAATCAAAGCATACCTGTCAGGTGCTTTATGAGCCGTGAGAATCTTACTACTTTTGATGCCGACGAACTGGTAGACGATATCAAAGAAACAATGGCTAAAAAAAGGTACAGAGACTTTCCGGTTTTAGATGAAACGGGAAAATTGATAGGGCTCATATCAAGGCGAAGGCTTTTGAGCGCGAGAAAGAAAAAGGTGATTTTAGTAGACCATAATGAGAGGTCTCAATCAGTAGACGGCGTTGTTGACGCTGAGATCCTTGAGATAATAGACCATCATAGAATCGGAAGCGTGGAAACCATGGAACCTGTATTCTTTCGCAACCAACCTTTAGGTGCAACTTCAACAATAGTGGCTCAGATGTATAAAGAGAACCACATAAAAATAGATGCCGATATGGCTTCTTTGATGTGTGCAGCTATAATCTCCGATACACTTATGTTCCGGTCGCCTACATGTACATCCACAGACAAAGAAATCTGCGTTGAACTGGCTAAAATTGCTGATATTAATATAGAAGAATTAGCAAAAGCAATGTTTGACGCCGGCAGCGATATCAGCGGAATGACTGCACGCCAGATATGCGCTATGGATTTCAAGCAGTTTACTTCTGGCAGCGTGACCTTCGGAGTAGGACAAATCAACTCTATGAACAGTCAGGAACTGGCTGAAATAAAGGAAAAAATAATGCCATCGCTGGAAGATTTAATGAGAGAAAAAGAACTTGACATATTATTTTTTATGTTAACTAATGTTGCTGAACAGAGCTCGGAAGTATTGTGCGTGGGTGATGGCGCTTTAGAATTGATTTCAGAATCTTTCGATTTAAATCATGATGTTTCAGAGAAAAACAAAGAACCGGCAGTCGTACTTTCAGGCGTAGTTTCAAGGAAAAAACAACTGGTTCCTGTGATAGTGGAAAATTTACGTCAATTATAACGAACTCATTAGAAGATGACTGGAGAGTTGAAATTTATGCCAAAAGATATGAAAAAAATCATTGCAGAGACAATGATCAAAATGATTAAAAAGAAAGGCAGCGAAAAAATAACCGTGACTGCTCTTATAGAAGAGTGCCATATATCGAGGCAGACCTTTTATTATCATTTTAAGGATCTTATGGACGTACTTGAGTGGTCAGTATGCAAAGGAACAGAGCATATTGTTGCAGAGAGTCTCAAGGCAGATGACATGAAATCAGCTCTTGAAATTTTTATATCATTTTCATCAGATAGATTCATAGAATTATCAAAACTGATGGACTCAGGTAAAAGAGCAGAGCTGGAAGAGCTTATAACTGATGCGGTTGAAGGTTATCTTCTGGAAGTTTTAAAGAAAAATATGCCTGAAATTTCTGTCAATTATAGCGACATGAAAACTTTACTCAGATTTAATGCTTTCGGACTTGCGGGTACTCTCTTGGATTTTTGCAAAAACCCTCAAACAGACAGAGAAAAACTCGCTGAACAGCTTGAAAAAATGATTTCTTTACAATTTTTGAACTTTGTAAGTACATATTCAGAAAAATGACAGTAGAATCCAGTAAAAATAATTGAGATAATAGATGATATATAAATATATATAAATAAAATCTGAAATCACAGAATTATAAGCTTAGGAGGGTATATCAAGTATGCAGGAAGTAAAAAAACCAAAAAAACCGCTGATATATTATTACCTTATCGTTATGGCAGTTCTGCTTCTCATAAATCTTCTGGCTATGCCTAAACTGGCCGAGCAGCAGATAGAAGATGTGGATTATGGTACATTCATGACAATGACCGAAAACAAGCAGATAGGGCAGGTAGAGGTTCAGCAGCAGGAAAATCAGATTTTGTTTACTGATAAAAAGAATACCACAGTATACAGAACAGGAATGATGCCTGACGATGATTTAACACAGCGTCTTTTTGATTCGGGAGCTGAATTTTCAGGCGAGATAATACAGCAGACAGACCCGTGGATAACTCTTTTGGTATCTTGGGTGCTGCCTATAGTGATATTTATAGCTATAGGACAGTATATTTCCAGAAAGATGATAAAGAATGCCGGCGGCGCAAATTCCATGATGTTTGGAATGGGCAAAAGCAACGCTAAAGTGTATGTTAAATCTTCAGAAGGAATAAAATTTTCTGACGTGGCAGGAGAAGACGAGGCTAAAGAAAGCCTTTCCGAGATAGTGGAATATCTCCACGACCCAAGCAAATACAGAAATATCGGAGCTACCATGCCGAAGGGCATCTTGCTGGTAGGCCCTCCGGGAACAGGTAAGACCATGCTGGCCAAAGCAG
>OLGO01000713.1_pt1 | contig 28977 bp, 28 predicted proteins | sample 1605861 | NCBI WGS metagenome assembly OLGO01 (sample SAMN03283253) | human gut metagenome | biome: human-associated habitat; material: feces | host: Homo sapiens | place: USA | collected 2013
ATATATTGAGTACCGCAAGGTACATTGTGTCCAAACGTAAGATACCCCGGAACCGCAAGGTTTCCGGGGTTTTTCTGTTGAATAAAAAATAATAATGGCTTCTGAATAATTCAGAAGCCATTCAAAAAAATAAATTTAATAAATTTCATGGTTGACCCTATTTTGACCTTGCTTTTTTCAGAAATGAGAAGATTATAAAATTAATTGACCTTTATTTTTTACGAAGTTTATCATAAAAATTCAGATAATCAATAAACAGTGTCTTTTCAGATTCGTTGTGGCAATGTAAAATGTCTATGACAAAAGATGGTAGAGATGTTTCTACAGTTTCATAGTCTTGTCCTTTAATTAAATAATCTAAGCTGCAGTAAAGATGGTTACTTAGAAGAACCTGCATGTCTATAGAAATTCCTGTAATACCACGTTCGATCTCTGAAATATGTTTTGCTGTAGCTCCTACTAGATCAGCTAGTTGAGCCTGTGTCAAATGTTGTTTTTTTCGTAGCGCGGCTACACGTTTTCCAATGCTTTCATTAGAAATAGGATTCTCCATATAATCAACCTCACTTTCTCTAATAGTATAGAGTAAAAATGAATTAGGATATTCAACTTTGATTCGTCAATATCTAATAGAAAAATCATAAAGTGGGTTTACCTATATAAATGAACGGGATATAATAAAATATAGTTTTAGTTATATATACATGGGAGGTTAAAAGTGAAATGAAAAGAAAAGTAATTTGTATACTGATGTCGTCAATTCTTTCTCTATCATCTGCACAGGTACAAACAATATTTGCTGAGGAAATGACTATTACAGACGGATTGTCAGAATCAGAAAATTCAGATGTGATTGAGAATGAGAATTTACAAATAGAAGATCAAACAGAAACGGTTGATGCAGATAATGAAACAATTCCAGATTGCATAGAAAATCAGGAAGTGGAAGTATTACAAAACGACTCAGAGTTTTCTGATGGAGCTTCGGAAAATACAGAAGGATTGAAAGAATTTTCCGAAAACAATACGAGAGTGACACAGAGTGAGTATAATGGATTTTTGTATGATATTACGGATGAAAATGAAGTTACAATAACAGGATATGATGGCGATGTTGAAAATGGACTTATTATTCCAGACACAATTCAGGATTATCCTGTTACTGAGATTGGAGATTCAGCATTCGCAGGAAAAGATATTAAGGGAGAATTAAAGCTCCCTGAAAAATTGAAACGTATAGGAGAATATGCATTTTCTGGTTGCTATAATTTAACAGGAAATTTAGAATTCCCATCTACATTAAAACAAATTGGTCGAGATGCATTTAAAGGGTGCAGTGGCTTTACTGGTAACCTGATTCTGCCGGAAGGCTTGAAAACAATTGGAGAAGAAGCTTTTTACAGATGCACAGGATATTATTATGACGAAGAGGAAGAAGAAAATGACAAAGGATTATCTGGCAAATTAACACTACCATCTACAGTGACTGACATTGGTGATAATGCATTTAATAGTGGTTCAAGTTTTGATGTTACGGAATCAGGCTACATAAATTGTAACAGATATTTTACAAGAGTAGAAAATTATTCCAATACTCCATTGAATATGAATCAGATAATGGGTGACTGGTATGATTTGCAAGGCCAAAAAATGTTTACAGAATCAGATAATTATTTAATAAATTCTACCGCTGTCTTTGTCCCATATCTGATGAATATTGCAGGAACTCCCGATTATGTAAGAGTTGGTGAAAAAAGAAAGATAAATTATATGTTTTATCCTGAAAAATTGGATGCTGAATGCCCTTTATTCGTGAAATTTAGTAGTAGTGATTCGTCAGTAGTGTCAGTTGATGAACAAGGATACATTATTTCTAAAAAGCCAGGAAAAGCTACGATTACGGCAACTGATCTGACGGGACGGAGTGATTCTGAATCAATAACTGTGGTCGAAACTAAAGCAGAAGTAAAAAAGGGTAATATAATATGGTATATTCCAGAAGAAATTGGACTGGGTTACCAGATTGGGACTTTGAGAAGCGAAAGTTGTGGAGGAATTAGCATTGCCAAAGTGATAAATTTGCCGTCTGACACTATAGGAAAAAAATTACATTTTAATACGGACAGTTCAAAATGGGGATATGGCGATGATTATCATTTTACAGGACCACATGCAGGCGATATGGATTCGACTATATATGATACGTCGGCTGCTTTTGTACATGCATATTATGATACTGCTACTTATCCGGGAACAGTATCGTTTCGGTTAAAATTGGGAGAGGATACTACACAGGGATGGGTTGATAGCCAAATAGTTGGTGATGTTTATAAAGTAAAAATAAAAACTCCTACAATAACAGTTAATGCACCAAGTACTGGAGTTGTTGGCGATTCGTTTACGCTAACTTCTACATTACAGGATACAGCATTAAAAAATGAATTGATATCTAAGTACATAATTGGAAATAGATTTTATCATACACTGGTATATCAGCCAACATTTGAAATTATACAAGGTGCAGACTTGGTAGCATGTAGTGATGGGAATTTTTCACATATGTTGACAGCAACTGAGAAAATATCTTTTAAAAAGGCTGGTACTGTAAAAATTAGAATAAAGTATAATCCAGTTTTTCTTTGCAATTGGTGCGAAGAAAACGGCAGAGAGAGTTATTATGTGCCTGAGAAGACGATTACGTTAAAAATAAAACCTGCTACAACTTTGGGAACAGTCAAACTGGGAACAGTAAAATCAGCCGGTTACAACAAACTTTCTTTGACATGGTCTGCCGTTCCGGATGCAACAGGTTACAGTGTTTTTCGGAAAAACGGAAATCATTGGGAGAAAATAGCTACTACATCCGAAAATTCATATAAACATATTTCATCCAAAAAATTTCCAATAAAAACGGGAGTTACTTATATGTATACAGTAAGAGCGTATAGAAAATCTGGAAAATCAATAATTTATGGTAACTATGATAAAAATGGAATGAAAGGAAAAACAGTTGCAGAGAAACCAGTGCTGACTTCAATTTCGTCTCCAGCGTATAATCAAGTTAAGATAACTTGGAAGAAAGCAACTGGAGCGACAGGTTATATTGTTTATCGTAAAAACAGTAAAGACAGATGGGAACGTCTTGCAGTATTAAAAGGGAATATGACGTCTTATACCCAGACATCTTCAAAAGATTTTCCAATTGTATTGGGAAGAACTTATACCTATACAGTTCGGTCTTATACTTCTACAGAAAAAACATATGGACTTTATGATTCTAGCGGAAAGAAAATTCAGGTTACGCTTGCAGCACCACAATTAGAAACTGTAAAAAGTGTTTCTTCAGGATTAAAAATCCAGTGGAAAAAGGTTGCAGGAGCTTCTGCTTATGTTGTCTATAGATGTGAAAATGGAAAGTGGGAACTGTTAACAAGAACGAAAAGACTGTATTATATAGATTCAAAAGCCCAAAAAGGTATTACATACAGATATGCGGTAAAAGCTTATAGCACTGTTGATCGAAAAAATATATATAGTAGCAAGTCTAATACGAAAAGTGGTCGTTATTAGATAAGCATTGTAGAAAGATTGAATGAAGTAATTGTTTATAAGTTGATCAATAAAACGCCAGCGATTTTTGAAATATTTAGGAATCTCTGGCGTTTTTTATATACAAATTATTATTTTTTATGCCTAGAAATGAAATCTCTTACAGAGTCAGCAGGGATTTTCCAATGTGATCCTAATTTAAAGGCTTCAATTTCGCCAGACCTCATAAGGCGATAGGCGGTTGATTCTGATATCATAAGGTGTTCACAAAGTTCTTCAAGGGTAATAAGATCATCTGCTATATTTTCGTGTGTCATTTTTCGGTATTCTCCTTTATATGTTTCTTTTTACTGGTATGTTAAAGAAATATTTTTTATTAAAAGTACAAATAGCATGATAAGCTGCTCAAGATAGAATGAATGAGGAGCAAATGCAAAACGGTCCCAACTAACGTATTCTTGTATATAATAATAGAAATAAATATACAGATTTAGACAAGGTATGGTAGCAATAAATAATATTTATAACCTTAAGATTATGATAAAGAGTAATACAACATAAGGAATAGTATTAAAAATTAAAAAATGACAATAAATACCAACATATAAATAAAAAAATTAGAAGGAGAGTACCGATGGATAATATAAAGATTATGAGAAATATGGTATCTGTTGTAGATGAAAAACGTAAGAGTCGCAAATTTCCCCTAAGTGATACAGAATTTGTAAAAATTAATAATGTAAGTAAGCAACTGGGATTTAAGAAGCCTCGCGATTTAATGGTGTATCTTTGCTGCGGTGAAAACAGTTTTATAGAAAAAATGGCTGAAAATGAAAGAGCGCATTTTGCTATTCTATTAAATCCATTGGCTACTGCTATAAATAAAATTGAGTCAGGAATTGATATTGAAAATTCACAAAAACAGTTAATAGACGAAGGGAAAAAATTATGCCGAACTTACAAGTTGTAAATCAAGTAAAACATGATTTTGTTGCGTATAATAACTTGCTTTATTATGTAGCGCGACCAGATAGATGTAGAAATCGTATGATTGGAATGACAAATGTATTTTTTGATTTTAGTGAAGCACCGAAAAATCTTGTGAATAAGCAAGTGCAGCGTTTTAGAGAGTATCATTCGGTCAACAGTCGGTACGCAATACATATCATTGTATGTTTTTCACCTGATGAAGTAGAATATCTCAGCTGTAATAGAGTTTTGGAAATTGGATATTTTCTTGCAGAAACAGAATTTAAAGACTGTATTTGTTTCTTTGCAGTTCACGATCATTCTACATATGAAGGGACAAATAAAGTGTATTTACATCTAGATTTTATGTTAATTCCCTTTAGCATTTATGATGGACGAGGATATGATTGCGGAAAAGCTGGATGGTATAAGATTGCGAATGATATTAAAGAATATTTGAAAAAGTTTATGCCATCATCTGTTATTTCAACTCATATTATATTTCCTGGCAGAAGGGAGAAAAATGATTTGTTTAATGAGATCTGACTGGAAACATAGATAAGCTTTAATAAGGTGTAAGAAAAAGAAAATATGGTTGCATATTATATCTGTGTATGAAGAATATATTGGTTGATAGTGGAAAGGAGGTGGAACTTTATGAAGGCCAGATATTATGAATACTCTATACAATATAAGCACAGAAAATATCGGATTCTTACACCACAATCATTGCCGGATGAAATGTATTTGTGCTGTAACTACTATAAAAATAGTGATTCAGATTACATAGACGGTGATCGTTATACATTTCAGTCATTGCGTAATGCAGCGGTTACGCTTGCTTTAATAAACTGCCATACAGAAAGGAACAGAAAATATACCTGGCAGTTTTTGCCGCAATGTTGACTGGAAATCCGCATGAATTTGACAGAGGAACTGTGGGCAGCAGGATACTTGAACAGATGATTCACAGAAGTCTGGAACAGCGGAATTTACTGATAGAGGGTACAGAAATATTTCCGGCATATAAAAGACAGAAGAGTTTTCTTGCAGCAGGAATTCTTCTGGATGATGTATCCAATTATGCGATGGTGTGTAATGTAGAGGCAGTAAAAAAAGATGGAACTATTCATATGGGAATGGATGGATTTCAAAAAGAAAAGGATATGCTTCAGGTACCCCTTGGAGTAATTTCTGACTGGAAGGAGGTAAGATGTCTGCAGCAGAAAATTTATATTGTAGAAAATCCGTCTGTTTTTGCAATGCTTTGTGGAAAGGCTGAGTGTTCATGTATGTGCATGAATGGTCAGCCTCGACTCGCAGGACTTATGCTCCTTGATCTTCTGGAAAAATCTGGAACTACGATTTATTATTCTGGTGATCTGGATCCGGAAGGGATTTTGATTGCACAGAAACTGGCAGACTATTATCGGGGAAAGTTTCATTTCTGGCATATGGATCCGGAAGATTATAATAAAAGCAGATCTGAGGAAGTGATTTCTGACAGAAGGATGAAAATTCTGGATAAAATCACAGACGTCAGACTGATTTCGGTGGTTGATGAGATAAAAAAATACAAAACTGCCGGATATCAGGAAAGAATATTTGTATAGCCGATAGTACATCAATATGTATTAAGATAGGGATAATACAAAATCAGAAAGTGAGCAGGGAGTAGAGGTAACTTATCTGGAAGGCTGTTGTGAATAGTAATGGTTTAAGAAATCCCGGAATCATAAGGTTCCGGGATTTCTTTGAGTATGGATATCAGATTTCTGGTATTGGTTTTTCATTGGTATGCTGTTTGTCGAGCTTTTCGACACCCGAACGGCGGATACTGGCAAAAACAGAGCCGGCAATATTATGCCATACACTAAAAATAGCTCCTGGAAGTGTTGCCAGTGGATTGGCAGCGAAGTTTGCTGCTGCCAGGGAAACTGCCAGTCCACTGTTCTGCATACCGACCTCAATAGCTATAGCAGTTGTCCTTGTATATTCTACATGGAAAAGTTTTGCTGCAAGAAGACCAAGCATCATACCGCAGAAATTGTGGATCGCCACAACAATAAGCACAAGGACTCCACAGCTTAAGATTTTTTCTGCATTGACAGCCACGATTCCGCCAATGATCATAACAATAGCTATAACAGAGATCAGAGGCATAACATCAGACACCTTATCGACATGATCGCCGGCAAGTGTACGAAGAAGGATACCAAGGAGTACCGGAATCAGGATTACTTTGACTACAGAAAGCACCATTGCCCAGAAAGATACTTCTACCCAGGCTCCAGCCAGAACGTACACGAGAAATGGGGTCATAACAGGTGCTGCCAGGGTGGAAACAATGGTCATTCCGACAGAAAGTGCTACATCGCCGCCGGCAATATAGGTGATTACATTGCTGGCTGTTCCGCCCGGACAGCATCCTACAAGGATCACACCCAGTGCCAGATCTGCGGGAAGTTTCATGACTTTACATAGTACCCAGGCTACGATTGGCATAATTGTATACTGAGCCACAGCACCGATGATCACTTCCTTTGGTCTGGAAAAAATTGCCCGGAAGTCTTCCAGACGTATGGTCAGTCCCATACCAAACATGATCACGCCCAGAAAAACAGATGTATAATTTGTCATCCATGCAAATCCATCCCTCCAGAAAAAGGCAAGGCATGAAAAGGCAATGATGATGATTCCAATATATCTGGATGCAAAACTGCTGATTTTTCCTATTTTCTTTAAAATATTTTCCATATATTATACCTCGTAGCTGAAGTTATCGATCAGTCTTGTTTTGCCAATATAGACAGCCATTGCTACGAGAACATTATGATCAGCTTTTTCCACAGGCTGCATGGTAAGTGCATCTACCATGGAAACGTAATCGATTTTTGCCAGAGGCTCTGCCTCGATCACTGCACGCATTTTGCCGAGAAGTTCTTCTGCGGAAATGCCTGCGTGAATGATTTCCTGTCCGAGTTTTACGGATCTGGACAGACAGAGAGCAGCCTTTCTCTCTTCATCGCTTAAATATGTATTTCTGGAGGATTTTGCCAGTCCGTCCTCTTCACGGACAATCGGGCAGCCTACGATTTCTATATCAAAATTCAGATCCTGGACCATTTTGCGGATGATGGCCAGCTGCTGAGCATCCTTCTGTCCGAAATATGCTCTGTCCGGGGCTACAATATGGAACAGCTTGGTTACAACTGTGCACACACCTTTGAAATGGATAGGACGTGTTTTTCCACAAAGTGTCTCAGATAATGTATCGATACTTACAAATGCATGGGGATCATGATACATTTCAGAAGGTTCAGGGCAGAAGATCAGGTCTGTGCCAAGACTTTCACAGAGTTTGCTGTCGCGTTCGAAATCTCTTGGATATGCCTCAAGATCCTCTGTCGGACCAAACTGTGTTGGATTGACAAAGTCAGACACAACTACAATGTCGTTCTGTTCTCTGCATTTTTTGATCAGACTTGCATGTCCCTCATGAAGAAATCCCATTGTTGGAACAAGACCTATAGTTTTACCTTCTTTTTTCCATGCTTTGATCTGTTTTCTTGTTTCTTCTACTGTTTTTGTTACCTGCATTGTTATCTCCTCTTTCTCGGTCAATGGACCGGTATCATAGATTTTGAGATAGCCTCTTTTCTGAATTCACTTTCATCTTATGATAGCCTCTAATCTGATATCAACGTTTTCAGGCCATGTCTTTCAGCAGACCATGTTTCTCATAATTGGTCACTCTGCTGATCTTATTCTCTTCATCTACAAATACAACTGCAGGCTTATGAGTGCGTGCCTCTTCAGGCTCATATCCTGCGTAAGCCATGATGATAATCTTGTCACCTGTGCTTACACATCTTGCTGCTGCTCCGTTCAGACAGATCATACCGCTTCCGCGTTTTCCGCAGATTGTGTATGTCTCGAATCGACTGCCATTGTTCACATCTACAATCTGAACTTTCTCATATTCCAGTATTCCGGCAGCTTCCAGCAGTTCTTCATCCACAGTAATGCTTCCCACATAATCCAGTTCAGCCTGGATAACAGTTGCTCTGTGGATTTTTCCTTTTAACATTTCTATTGTCATCTTATATAGTCCTTTCCTGCGGGAAAAATCAGAGTCAAGCAGCACCATAAAAAGGAAATATACCTTTATGATCTGCAAAAAAAGCGCATCAGGATACACTTTGACCCTGAAACGCTTCTGATTGATTCCCTGTATATTGAGTCCTGTTTCTGATACATAAAATATGTTTTACTATTCCATAGATTATTGGAAATCTGATTTTTTGTATCATAAATACCGGCTCGTATCTTTTAAAATTACATACATCCCTCCGTTCCCGTTTCCGGATTCCGGCTGGCTGCTTTTATATAAGATTCCAGTGATTTCAGCCAGAGTATAGTTTTGAGTCCAAATACTATCTCTGAGTGGTATTATTACATCTGGTCAGTTATTTGTCAATAAATTGTTTATTTACTGGTTACTGTTCACTCCGCGTCCAGTAATACACTGCGAAATACAATAAATATGAATCTCCTTGTGCAAAGCCCAAGGAGTATCGTTTGCTTCGCAGACTTAATTTATGCTAATCACATAAGGAACCAAAAAATCACTCATCTGACAAACAATCAGACGGATAGCCTCATCCAACCGTACCTTCCCGGGAGTTATTTCCAATTCGTTCATATGTGCAAAGAAATTTTTCCGAAAGACTTCATACGGCATCAATAACTCTGCCGCAAACAGGTTTGTAATCTGAATGTCAGAAACTAAACAGCTATTACCATAAAAATAAAAAGTTTCTCTTTATGATACAGCTCTCCGAACACTGAAAGAAAAATCTGTCGGAAATAAGCTGCCTTCCACGAAATCCCTCTATGCTGAAAAAGACCGACTTATTGAATTGCGAAATATGCAACGGGAAGATTTTTCTAACCGCCGGAATTATGAACGGGAGTTTCGTACCGTGTCTGCCAATATTGATATGATCCTTGGGAAGAGCTACGAACAGGAACAGCAGATTGAGAAAGAACAGAATTTATAAATTTCCTGTTTTCATGCTTTCTAAAAAGAGGTATTATATAAAAAAACGCAGGAGGTATATTCAAATGAAAGCACATAAATATTGGTCACTTGGTGCATTGGCAGCCATGATTGGAACCTTTTATACCGGCTATAAAAACATGAAAACTGCTCACAAATATTTTGCTTGCAGCTCTCTTCTCTGCATGATTATGGCTATCTACTCCGGTCATAAAATGATTTCTGGTAAATCCAGAAAAAAGAAAAATTCTGTTTCTAAAGAATCTGCAGAATAATCAAAACTAAAGAAATGTTTACATAGGATTGCCTGATGGAATAAATATTTTTCATCAGGCAATCTTGCTATTTTACATCTTTTTTCAATCTGTCGTATAATATATGTAATCCTGTAATCCCATCAAATGAAAACAGTCCTTCTTATCAAACGTTATTATAAGTTTAACCGCAACATTTTTTCTTCCCAGAACAATTTCATACTCTGTTGATTGTTGATAAGAGAGGAATAAATGATGATACACAATCAACAACTGTTCTCATCTATATTTTCCGCAACTCCCTTTATTTTCATAATAAAATTAAGAAAGGCCCTGCACTTGGCAGAGCCTCCCAGCATTTTCTTTTGAGAGCTTTTGCTCCCTAGCCAGATTGTGGTAAATGCTAAACCCTTATAAAGCTGGTAAGGCACTGCCTCCTGGCACAACACCTTACTTCAACGCTTGACAGACACTCCTGTTGCCTGTTGTTAATATTATATTAACTTGCCACCATGAATATGTCAATTACTTTTCTACTATAATTTACACTATAATTTTATAGCTGTTTGTATGAATATAGATTCTCTAACAATTTCCATATTTCATTCTCCATTTTCATACTATTATTCTGCTCTTATTTATGTCTTTTTCTGCAATATGTTCTTCGAAAGCTACTATACCCTCAATTTCAAAATTGAATTCCAACTGTGAACTCGGAACATAATAAAAATGTTCCATAATAAATTTCACAAATTTCATCGGTGATATTGGACGATCTACAGGAATTCTACAATTTTTATATCCCCCTAAAGTAATATGTGAATATGGATGATGCAGTTCGCTCTCCTCCGGATCTCGATTGTAATCAGCTCGAATAATCACAGGCAATACAGATTTATTTAAAATATCTCCGTAAATATAGTCAACATCGTATAATTCCGGATCATTCTGATAAAGTTCATACGACGGTGATGGATAATACCCCAATCTGTGCGAAATCAATTCTTTTCCCGTTCTATTAAAGCGATACATCAACTGTATGATACCGCCATCTGGCAATTTAACATTATAATTATGATTTTTTTCTATTTCATCATAAATTGTACTGTAATCCATATTCCTTAAATATAACGAAATATTTTGATATTTTTCCCATACAATATCCATTTGTTGAATTACAGGATAGTTATATTCTTCTGCCAGTCCACATCTGATCAATTCCCTTGTAACTTTCTTTAACTCTCGAAATACTTTTTCTTGTTCTTTCAATTATACAGCACATCCTTTAAGCGATTCACAGTATCTTCATCTAAATCTTCTTTTCGAATTTCTCCATTTGCAAGTTTACTGGTAATATCCGCCAGATTAGAATTGCTTTTTCTGATATCTCTTAATTCATTTTGAGTCATGTCTCTATGAATAATTCTCATATTCTTTCGTTGTGATTTGTCCGGGTACGTGAACTCTAATTGAAAATTCCTTTCCTTAACGCTGTTAAACTCCTGTATTAACAGATCCATATCATCTCCGATTCCGCTAACCCGTACCCATGCCTTCGATCTTGTCATAGCAGTAAATATAATATTTCGTTTTCTTGATAAGTTGATGCCTCTTGCGCAAAGATCCGCATTTATCAGATAAACAATTGCTGCTTCATTTCCTTTTGCTCTGTAAATCTGAGAGATTGCAATAGAATCCTCCTGAAAAAAATCATCTGGTGTTGTCTGTACCCCAACAATATGCGATTTAATTCCCTTTTCCATTAATTTAACACGGATATGTGACACGTAACTCTTCGTAATTTTGGGATCAGGGTGAATGATCATAATGTCCTGATATCTTAATTCTTCATCATGCAGATTTTTTTCGATATCTTCAACTATCCAATCCGCTTCCTGTACATTATTTTCAAATCTTCTAAATTGTATAAGATCGTCAATTGACGAATGATCCTCTAAAAATGCAGGACTTGTTTCTTCTGTTCTATATAGCGTTACAAATTCTCCATCTCTGATCACACCTTCTTTCACTGTATATCCAATATCTTCCCATAACTGTTTATCTTCAAATAATTGAACTAACGATGTTTCCTCCCGTGCCTCTTTTTTTCTGTAAATTCCAAATCCCAGGCTGTGTGCTGTAATAAGAACTGGTCTTGAATTACGATAACATTTTGATAAGACAATATCCTCCGCCTTACCATTACTGTTATCAAGCACTACATTCGGCCGTCCATTACTGTATCCAAAAATGTCTTCCGGAGATTCAACGTTTTTGTTATCCAGGCTTTGGAGTTCATCATATGCATATACAAGCATACGGCTTTCATGTGGGAGTGACATATAACACATCTGAAGAAAATATTTTGAAAAATCCTGTGCTTCGTCTACTAAAATCACATCATACAATGGCTGGGGATTCGTTACTGATTCTACGGCTTCTTCACATACTCTGTCAAAAGCAGATGAATTTCTTCCATATTTCTGGCACGCATCCATATAATCATAACAAACTAGATTATTTGCCTTACAAAAATTGAAATACAGACCTTCTGAATTTTTACTTCCCCATGCATGAATTATTTTAATTCTGCTCCAATCAGGTTCCTCATTTGTATTTTCAACAATAAAGTTTGTGATCAGTTGAATAAATTGACCCTTTAATGCCCGGCTGTTAAATGTAACTGCTATCATCTTATTTTCATACATAGTATACAGATATGCTACCTTTAATGCCAGAACAATTGTTTTTCCCGATCCTGCCAGACCCCGGATTCGTTGAACACCTTCTACCGTTTCAATGACTGCCTTACTTTGATACTTGTCCAGGCAGGAAATCTGGTCTTCAATTGCTTTTAATTTTGATCCCCTTGACGAAGCCTTCTGAAGATTTTTTCTGCCACCTCTTTTTTTCAGTTGTGAAATCATCTGAATCGCTTCCAATAATTTCTTATAATATTCTTCGCCCTGTTTCCATTCCAGACTTTCTAAATATTCCTTTACTTCTTCTATTGATGTACAAATTTCATCACTCTTCGTTTTATAAAGGGGTGCATAAGACAGTACATTAATCGGCACTTGTAAAACTCGTCTTTTTGACAGATATCCATATCTTTTCAGCTTGGCTTCCATATTATTATATAGTTCATCCAATAACTGAATTTTATCTTCCATATTTTCTTCTGCTAATGTTTCCAGATCAAAAAGTACAATACCCGTCTGTTCGCTCACTAACAATGCATCAACTTTAATTTTTCCATCAATTCCCCCTAAAACAGGGTAGCCCAAATAAAAATATCCGTCTAATCCCATTGTTTCCAAAAGATTTATAATTTCATTTGCAAGCACCTGTTTAGATGTAACTCCATTTACAATTGTAAGCATCTTATCACCCTTTACTTTTAATATGTCATGTTTTTCTGTATATCATTTCTATCATATTGTCACACAGGGAAATTAAATAACCGAACGGTTAACGATTTTTCTCAGATATATGTCTCATATATAGCAGATATACTACCGATTGTCAATCATTGACAAGACATTTCTTCATCTCTTTCTCCATCGTGCATACTAATAAGATCTGTCTTATCCACATATATTCTGGAATTCAGAGCAAACTGAAATGCACTATTGTCTGGATTCACAAATCTTCCCCTGCTTTATTCTTTTTTATTTTTCCCTCATGGAATCAGATTCCAATGTGCACGTATTTATCTTTTGAAACACTATTGTTTTATTTTTCCCACCCGTTCTCTTTACCAATTCATCCTGCCCTATAATTTTTATCAGATTGATAATCTTCTTTTTATAATCCTCTTTATCGGTGTAAAAAATTATTATCTTAACATTTTCGTTTAAAATAAATTTTCTTAATATATCCTTATCCGTAATGTCTAATGAATGTCCAAATATAAAAACTTTATGGTACTTAACTACTCTGTGATGCTTTTTAACTATTCCATTCTCTTTAACGATTGCTGATATTTCATATATTTTTTTCTCAGACTGAATTTCCTCAAGCCAGCTTTCATATAAGCCCCCTGTTTCCTTATGTATTCTTTGAAAAAATTTCTTAAATTCTATAAATTCGAGGTCTTTATCTCTCGCATCTCCTTCCAGATATTCATCAATTCCAAGCACCATATTTGTAGATTGGATATCATTCCTTAAATCAGCTTTTCCATGCACATAATCAAACTCCAAAAACGGATGTTCTCCGTATATCCTCTGATATGTACATGTATAGTTGAACGATAAAATTTTGTCCAAATATGGCAAGTTTTTTATATCTGGCAGTCCATTTCCCAGCATAAAATTGCTAATATAATCTGAGAGATAAATTTCAAGTGCACGTGTAAGTTTATTCAGATCTTCCAGAAGTTTCTGTTTCCAAAAGTCAATTTCTTCTTTTTTCCAGACATGGGTCGCCATTCCTGATGAACTATCCATCTTTTCCAAAAATAGTGCAAGAACGTTTAATTGCCTTTGTGAAAGCACCGTTCCTACGCCTCCCTTTTGTATGGTCTCTTGTATATCCCTGCTTACACTGTTGAATGTCTGTATAATCAGGGAAATTTCACTTTCAAAGTCAATCCACCCGTCTTTTCCTTTTTGCTCTCTGCTTTTATACACCTCTGAAAAATATTTAATCCATGCATTATCCTTGCACAAATCACTTAACTCATGAATTGTTTTTCTTGATTGATCATATAAATACTGATCAAATTCAGAATCTTGTTTACTGTTAAATAAGTCTGTAAAATACTTATAGCAATTGATATCCTCTCCCGCAATCAATTCTAATCCTGAACTTTCTTGTGCCTTATGCTTGTAAAAAAAATCTATAAACTTCAGAAAATCCGCATATTTCGTGGGCAAACCATGTGCCAAATCAAATCCATTTCCTACTATTAAAATATTCATCCTTTGTCCTTTACTGGTTATGAATTTCCACTTAAATCTACAACATCGCCTCTAGTCTATGTTCCAGTTCTATTTTTTGTTTAACATGATCCTTCCAGTAATCCTCATGCCGCCGTATAAATAACTGTATCTTCCTGATACTTTGAGTCACGCTTTCATCCGCCTCTATAATCTGCTTTTCCTGCCCTGCCAGTACAATATAAAATATCTGCGTTATATCATAGAAAAAAGCGCAACACATATGTGTCGTTTTCTCATACCATGCATACATATCTTTTTCTAATATTTTTTCGTAATTTAAAAAACTAAGTTTCCACTCCTCCTTATTTTTCAAATCATATTGAAGAGAATTCAAAATTAAACTAAAGTAACCAGAAAACCATATTTCTCTTAAATTCTCATGTTTTTTCTTCTTTTTCTCGAACAATAAATTCCAATTCTCCAAAATATCTTTACTTATATTTTCTAAGATATATTTTTTTGATGTATCCGATAACCTTTCAAATTCCCAAGCCACAATATCCTCTTTATGATTCTGCAGCATCATATCCAGATTGATTGTCTGTGCAAAACGCTTCAGCGCTTCTCTGCTGACTTTAGAAAGAACGCTAAAAAGAAGCTGCTGCCAATTTGTATTATGTTCCTTTCTTTGTACCCAGCGCTCCCACAACGCCAAATCCCTGTCAGCAATTCTCTTGACCGCTGCAATTATTGCCTCTTTGCATTTTTCATCTATACCCGATGTCCGTTTCAACAAAATCCTGGCACATTCATAATAGAAACAAGGATATGCTACATCCATCTTTGCAAAATCCACAAGCATATCTGTTTCACAGCAAGTTGAAAGAAATATCCAATAATCTACAATGTTATTTTTCTCTGCCAAAAGCTGGCATAAACGTGCAGAGTCCTCCCTATATGCTTTTTGAAACAATCTGCAGACTAATTCATCAGGTTTTATACTTTTTCCCCTCTCATACGCATCAATGAATTCATATATCTTATCCAAATCATTATCAGCAATACCTTCCTGCAAATGTTCAAAAAATTTCTGATCAGCCCTTCCTGCGTTACCAGCAATATGAGTACTATAACTCACCGAACTGATCATTTCCCAAATATCTTTTTTTATTGTCTTCTCCATCATACTCCTTTCTTCCATACCAGGCATTCCGGAGCATCCAACTCATTCCATAATTCTTCAAATGCGTCTATCATCATCTGTGGATGTTCCACACTTTGAATAATATGATGTTTATTTCCAAGGCTATTCACAGATGTACCCAGTGACCAGACAGAAGAGGTATCCTGATCTAAATTAAGCACCATGAGAAAACGATCATGAAAACTGTAACCATAATCAGCCCACTGGCATCTAAGCTCTACATGTATACCATAATGATTACTCCTTTTCTCCATAATTTCCTGCTGCTGTTCTATCCAATCACATACACTCATTTTACTTTTTTCGGCAATTTCACCAGATGTAATTGCATATAACGTTACATTCATACTTTTCGTAAAATACCAAGTATGTAAAATATCCTCAACTGTCAGATAAGGATCCCACAGATACACCTTCCCTGTTTGTGCACGATTCATCAATGCAATCACATCTTTCAAAGCTTTCTGCGGTTCTGAATCTCTTCCATACCGTCTAAACTCAGCTCTGGCATATAACTCATCAACTCGTCTGCTATACTGACGCTTATGTATATGACTATCTCGCGTCCGAATAACAGGTTGTTCTATAATATTAACATTCTCCGCTGATATGGGTTCAATAATGTCAACAACCTGTCCTGTTTCATCATAAATGATACGCTGTTCTCCATACTGTGCACCCATCTGCAGCACATACGTCATTCTTCTTATAAAGCTTGTTTCCTGACGCGACAAAATCAATTGCCGTTTTACATCAATTATCGTTGTCCTGCAAAATCGGGAAGCATCACCAACTTCAAATGTAGTATTACATCCTTCCTGTTTAAATGTCCTGGTACCAAATGAAATAATCGAATCATCAAAAACGCCTTCTGACAATACCAGAAATTGATCATCTGACTCACATTCTTTATCAAATGACACATCATACGTTAACTGTCTCTCCATATCATCTTTTTTATAAGAAACCCTTACATTCGTTGACGGAAATTGAAACACAAAATTCCCAATACGATCTGATACAGAAAACAAATCAATTGGAATTGCATCGAATATTGTATCTGTCATCTTTCTGAACTGCACTGTGTTCAACACATTTACAATCTTTTTATCACAGTCAAAAAATTCCAAAATATAACTTCCATTAATAAAATTATTTTTTAATACTTTGTTTAAAAGCATCTCTTTTGTACTGTCCTGCTGAATAAAAACTTTCGATACCCCTTCCAGATATCCTGTTTCTAACCTTCCATCTCCGATGTCTACTTCCTTCTTATCTCTACTGTTGCATAACAATTCAAAAATACTTCGAACTTCTGATACATCCAGCACCTTTCTCTGTATTCCTAATGAATATGTATCAGTAATACTTTTAAGCTTTTTTAAAAGTCTCTCCGAGCTCTTTTCTACGTTCGGTCTTGTTTCAAATACAAAAATTGTATATACATTATCCGGCATTTCCTTTTCTCTTTGGCATAGATATATCGAAACCATTTCACAACAATTATAACTACCAAGGCTCTTACAGGAAATCAATTCATCAAATTCATGCAACAAATATTCTGTCGGTAGTTTTTCGTTCACTCTTTCTCTATACATATTTTTCTCCGATTAAATAGTACATTTTCTGTATTATGTATGCGATATTGTTTAATTACCTAAATCTTATTATATTATAATTTCCACCTGTCGGACTGCATGCTCTTTGCTGGACGCACGGTCTGACCTCAATGTCCTTGACAAAAGCACAATATGCTGAGACTATCTTTAGAATGGCAAAAACTAAAACCTGGACTTCATAGGATGCAGACTCCAATTCCGATTGAAACGAGCACCCTTTCGAGCATCACCAGTCGTCGAAAATTTAAGTCCCCGGAGTTTTCAAAATAACCACCCATTTCTATAATTTATATTCTTTATATAGTTGTTCACGATACACCTCGTCCTCAGATGCTTTCTCAGCATCTGAATAACGTTTATTCTTTAATAGAATATTTATAAGTGCTCCTAATCGATTTTCACCCTTTTTTTCACCTTTTTTTTCGCCCTTTTTTATTCCATTTTCCTCTGCATAAGAAATCATACTTAACATATCAGACACCTCCTTCTGACGAACTTGATTATCCGAATCTGGAATATATGATAATACTTTTTTCTGGTTTCCGGAAAATAATCCATATAAGAGATCCAAAAGTCCCTTTTCTTCCTGTCCTTCTCCACCGAGCCGTACTATTATAATCTCCAAAAGATCTGATTCCCAGGAATCAATTCGGAACTCTTTGTCTTTGATTCCCTCATTTTTGTAATTCTGCATCTTATAATATGATATGGTATTTTCCAGTTTCCTGGGAATATTATCGAGGCAGATCCAGATACTGTACACTTTTTCTAAATGACCATATCCTTTTCCATTTTCCCCTATCTTATCTAATTGTGCAGACAATTTACGGCAGCCATAATATATACTTCTTTTTACAACCGGATAACCCGGTGTGTAATTTTGCTGTATCTAAAAATCAATATGAAGATTTACCAGAAGCTTTCCTTCTGCTTTTGGATTTAAAGAACGGAACAGAATATCAAATGCTGCTGGTGCTTCATCTGTCGTATGAAATTCTGTATCCTCTCCACGTATGGTTTTTGCCATATCCTCTTCTACCAACGCGGTTCCTATCTGAATCGTATCACCTTCTATACAATTCATAATTTCTTCCAGGGAGCAGTCTCTATATTCTTCTACAGTATATTTTAGAATATTACTCATAATTGGTTTATATGAAAAAATATTCTTTGCTGACTGATCTTTCGTTTCTTTTCCATCTATCGTCTTTAGTGTTACAGAAATACTGTCTTTCACATCCATAAGTCTCTCCCTTGACCAGCTTTTATTTGTAATTTAAGTATATATCTTTTGAGGGAACATAGCAACTACAGAATTCTACTTATTCATTCCACGTATCCCTTCTTAACTCAAAACATCTATACGATAGCCCCATATTCTTCTGACAGCTCCTCATTGTCTTTAAATGAGCTAAAAACAAGTCAAGCATCAGCATATCCGGAGATTCTTCTCTTGGATATATCTGATGCTCTCTTTTTCTTTTCGGAATTTCGGGCTTACTTTCGTTTCTACGGTAGCTTCTCGGAACCCTTGATTTTACTGCTTTCCTAGAGCTATTTTTACAAGTAATTAACTGAATTTTCTGTAAATTACCATTTTTACCCTTTTTTTGTGCTCGTCTAAAAATCCTTCAGCTCATTGTGAACTTCCAGTTTTTTTCCGCCTAAATCAAGTGTCGCTATATCTGCGACTCAAAACAATTCTATTTTTCCGTCTTTTCTCCATCTGATCCTGCATTTAAAAAGTTCATGATCTCCTCATATGACCGCCCACTTTTTACAACTGCTGACAGGATCTCTTCTTTTCTTATGGCATCCCGCTTGTCTAACAGTTCTTTCAGATTTGCTGTTGCCTGATCATACTTTTTCTTCGCTGCGATCACATCAGCCTCTGCTTTTTCAATCTTTTCTTCCAATGCTTCCTTACTTGTTTTTCTTGTTCTTGCCATCTTTATTTTCCTTCCTTATTCTGCTTCTTTCAGTTCCTTACTCAGTTCTGACGCAAAGTATTTTATACTATTCGCATCCAGTCCAAAGGCTTTCAATATTACTTTCTGGTTCGCTGTTACTGCATGATCCAGACGGTATATATTGTCTAACTGACGTACCATTTCTATTTTTTCCAGCTCTTTTATTGCCGCCGGTACAGTCATATAGTTCAGTTTCTTATCCAGTTTTTTCATTTCTTCTTTTAGTTTTATATACATCTTGCAGCGCACTATCATGGCTACAAATTCAACAAATATCTTCGCTCTTGCTGATTCTTCTGAATACACCCGGATGCTCTTATTCCCCAGATATGATTTGTCTCCGCGGAATAGTTTCTCCGATACATCCCTGCTCTTATACAGTTCGATTGCTTCCTTCGCACTCATCTTTTCCGATGTAACGATACAAAAATATCCTGCCAGATCCAGTTCTCTTTCTACCACACTGCACCGTTCTTCTGGTAGTATAAAAGCCTGGCTCTTTTCATCATAATAAAGGTTAAAATACTTCTCAAATCCAGGACCGAATTCCTTTACTTTATTCTGGTACTTTTTCAGATACTGCGTCATCTGGTTGATCCGATTTTCAATCTCTATCCGTTCTGCGCTTTCTTTGGAAATACTATGATACAGATGAAAATAACGCTCTTTTTTATCACTTGCATACAGTTTGTGCCGTATTGTCTTTCCGTAAACTCCATATTCATAGATATTGTTTACCCGCTTATTTTCGAATGTCCCTTTATTTTCCAGGATCAGTTCATTCACAAGGGCAGACATCCCTTTCACCATGATAACAAAACTATACCCACATTTATCCATATATTGTATATTCTCGCAGCTGAAATATCCCCTGTCCAGAATGAATCCGATCTTCTTATAACCATATCCGGATGCTTTATCCAGCATGAACTGAAGCTGGGAGATATCATTCAGACTTCCTGGATATTTTTCATAAAATAATGGTTCCTGATTATGAGTATCATACGCAACTGCATAATTAAATACCGGCTCTCCCATATCTACTTTCGGATGCCCAAATTCAACCATTTTTATATCCCCGGCCTGACAGTTTTTATTCGTTGAATCATAAGAAATATAAATCTTTTCATGGTAATTCCGTGACTCATTCCATGTATTCAGAAATCCTGTACTCTGATCATCTGTTACTGAATTCAGGAAATCTGATACGGTTGAATCGCTGTATTGTTTCATCTTTTCCGTAAAAAGTGGATGGTTGTATGTATAATCCGGATAGTACTGCGCTGCATTGTTTTCCGCTATGATCGAATAAACAGCCAGATCTAAAAACAGCCCCATATCACGCGATCCAAAATACTTTCCAAGGATATCGTTCAAGCTGCATTCTTCTATGATCTTACGCAGTACAAAATATGTTCCTACCCTGAGACAGCTGCTTCTGGAAGTTCTGTTTTTGCTTTCCGGAAGCTCTGCATCGGGGAAATATTTCAGGAAATTTTGATTCGGTTTCATGAGTTCCGGATCCGTATCTGACAGTTTTCCGATCGTTACTCTTTTGAGAAAAGTATACTTCCGGGATGGATCATAAACCCGGTCATACTCATACTCTATATATACAACATTTGACTTTTTTCTCCGTGTGATTTTGCCTTTTACAGTTGGTACTTTCACTAAAAAATCCAGATACATAGCGCCCTCCTTTTAGGCGGTTATCCACCTAAAATAGGTGTACTATATTTCCCGGCTGTCTGCAATGGAAAAGCGCAGAAAACCGGGATTTTTTATGATTTTATTTTTGTTCTTTTTTCTTTAGGCGGAAAAATTACTGGAAGTTCACATTCAATGCTGTGATTATTGATGGGGCTTTCTCCCTTTACTGGACGCACGTCTGATCTCAATGTGCTGACTTTAAATAATATTGTCACAGTGATATTTCGCTCTCACACTGGCTGTAAAGCCAACCGGGATCGTAGACTTGATAACCATTACCTCATCCAGATTATACTGAATCCTTGTCATATAATTTCTTTAACGCATCCTTTCTCATCATAATAATTCAGATTGGTTCCTGGAAAAGCCTCTATGAGTGCTAGTCGTATTTCCGGTTCGTCGCAAAACACTTCCATCCATATCGAAAAAAATCCATCTCCCAATGCCGTCATAATAATCTGATTTTTCATATCATTCTGATATTCTTTTGACAGGTCTTTCATATGATTCCAGTGTTCCAGCGAGTTTAATGCTTTTTGATAAGCTGTATTTCTTTGTCCAAATCGTCTATCTCTATCTTTTCCCATAGGAAGATTGCCTAAACCTACAAGGTTATATGTATTACGTGCTCTTTTCAGGTAATCCCCTGTTGAATCCAGTTTTATCAATAACTCTTCATTCACCTTTGGGATACCATTAATGTACGAATATGCGATAGCAGTATTATCTTCATCTGGCCACAAATAGTTTTTTTTATTTTCCGGCATTGTCTGTGCCTTTTTTCGTGTATTACAATATTTACATCCCAGGTTAAGATTATTCCAGTCTGTTAAATCTCCACCTTTGGATTTTGAAACCACATGTTCTACCTCAGGAACATGTGGTATAGAAAATTCACAATAAGAACAATACATTCCTATCCGTCTCTCTAAATATGGCAATGCGTCCTTATATTCATTTATTTTTTTATATGGAGACTCCCCCTTATTTATTGGTCTCATTCTTTTTCACTTTCCATTTCTGTTCCAGATACTGCTGATGTACCCACGCCATATAAGCAGGATTTTCGCTGTATTCAGCCTCCAGTTCCGCCAGTCTTTTTCCCAGCCTGTCTATGTCTTCCTGCGATTTTGCCTGTGTAAGTGCTTCAAAATACAGCTTTGAAGCTTCATATATTTTTCTCTTTTTTTCACTATATTGAGGTAACACAACCCCCATAATATCCTCCGAAATATCTTCAATACTCTCTCCTGAATATTCAGATTCCAGAGGCTGGTCTAATGTGATCAGCTCACCCTCTTCAAGTGATTGAATAATAAAAGGCGAATGTGTTGCACAGATAAACTGAATTTTAGGAAACAGTTGTTTTAAAATCCCAATAATTCTTTTCTGCCAGGTTGGATGCAAACTTAAATCAATTTCATCAATAAGAACAATACCCGGTGTTTCCTGTAAGGCTTTCTCCTTCAAATATGGATTTAATATACACATTCTTGCTGCAATATCCAAGATTATCTTGATAACGTTTCTATAACCGTCACTCAACATCTGAAATGGAAGAACGGTTCCTTCAGATGTTCTAAGTGCAATAATATCATCCTCATATTTTGTAGAAAATATAATTTTTTCACCTGATTTTAACTCATCTCTAAACGCCTCATTAACCGCCCACAAAATGACCTCATAAGCCGGGAAAATTTTTCCATCATTTTCTTCAACTGCAACAGCTTTAAGCGTATCTATATATCGAAATGCAATATCCAATCCATGCTGCGCATCAAGGCAGTGGCTATATGCGTCTGTTCTGCTCAATACGCCTGTCTTTACTGTTCTTTTATTTCCATCTTTCCAAAGTCGTGCTGAACTAAGGTATAATACCAGTGGCAGAATAACATCTTCATCAGAGTGATCTGCATTTGCGATTTTGCTTTCCCATTCAATTACAGTCTGCTGCATTGGATTTTTTCCACCAAACTTAGTTCTGCCATCCTGTTTCAAAAGAACACGCTGAAAACCAATAGACTCATAATCAATATTCCATGCAGCCTTACAACTAACCTTGCAAGGATACTGTGGGATTGCACCAGCAGTAAGAATTCTGCTATCATCTGAAATCTGAGTCTTTCGTCTTGCATCAGTTGATTTGATATTAAACACAAACCTGGAAGGTACATATGTCTTAAACGCTGCAAGATATGCCCCCAGCACGACATTAGCCGCTTCCAGTACTGTTGTTTTACCAGAGCCATTCTTTCCTGCAAAAACATTCATTCTTGAATTTAACACAAATTTCTTATCTTCAAACTGCCTGTAATTAAAAAGTTCTATTTCCTGGATATTAAATTCACACATACAATATGCCGCCTTCCTGAACACTAGTGAATCTGGAAATTTCAATAAATCCACTAATAAAAATCCGCTATATATTGTCTTTAGTATAACGGATTACTATGAAAAATACAATTTAAAGTTTTATTATAGAAATTTTAAAAGCAGAACTGAGAGACCAGTAGCAAACATTTAGGTTACTTACAATTGTTTATTTCATTGGGTCAGACCCCAATGTGGTGCTAAAAACGGACGGCCGTTATGCTCCGCAGAGCGGCCGTTCTAAAACGCATTTGCGACCGCCGGAGGGCGCAAAATGCAGCTCACCTTGAAAAGGCATCAAGATTAAATTAATTATCCGCATAAATTACAGATATTGTTGGACTATCCTATAAATATTATCCAATTTATCATCATTTCTGAACTCATTAATACTATTAATATCAAACAAATTATGAAAATCATCCATTTCACCAATATATATTGGAATGTTATAATTAAAGTACTTGGAATCCAGTCTAAACTGGGATTGACTTCCCGTAATATCAATAATTGTACATCCCCTCAGAATAGAATCAAGATCACAGTAAGGATATATATTTATTTCTTTATTATAGCCATATCCTTCTAAAATCCTATTCATTTTATTTACTTCTTCATAATCTGTGGCTTCTTCAGCTCTTTGTATATTTTTCTGCAAAATAGAATCATCTAGCACAAGCCAAGCATGAGTTGTATTTGAATCACTTCCACTAACAACCTTTGTATAAATGCCTTGCTCCCCTAAAAACCTTGCCAAAATATCTGAAGCTTGTCCGCAACAGGCCTCCGGGAATTGATTAAATGGCCATTTACAAAATCTATTTTTTTTATGCGCTTGTTCTATTGCATCTCGATATGATTTTACCAAGTAATATAATTCACTTTCAATCATTATAATCCACCTTTCTTATCATCAACCAATTAAATATTCATTCCACCCCATAAACGTATAAATACAACATTTTATTGTTAAAATAACATCTCACCAGATATGATACATAGCGAAACTATTATTCCATATAAATATTTTTTTAATCCCAATTATATATTGTGCATGATATGGTAAATTGCCCCCGGATACCAGTCCCTTAATTTTCTTGCGATCTTTCTCCCTCCATTTTGCTTCGCTATTTTTAATAATAGTATCATCTATGATTATCCCAAATAAAAATCTGTCAGTCATCACAGATTTTTATTTCAATATGTTTTCCAAGTGCATTCGCATATTTCTCCAGTACAACCAGCGTTGGTACCCTGCCACCGCTCTCAAACCGGGCCATATTCGACGGTTTTATCCCTGTAATATCCGCTATTTCCTGCTGCGTCATTTTCTGGCGGTGTCTCTCCTCCACTAACTGCCGGATTGTTTCCGAAGATCTGCTCAACACCTTTTCCTGGATCTTCTCTGTATATACTTCCAGCCTCTTTTCCTTGGCTTCCTTTTCTGTCAGGTATTCTTTCATGTTCTCCTGCATTTGTTTATCTCCATTCCATCTCTGATAACTCATTTACGAGATTTTATCACTCATGATAAGTTTTTGCAAGATATTTCATGTTTCTTTTACAGAACTTTTAGCTCTGATTCATTTCTTTTATTTGGATTTCATGGGGTCTGACCCCAATGTGGTCTTTTAGAGCAACGTTAGTAGCCTATGCTCTCGTTTTCCTTTATAACTTCTGAAACTGCATGTCACACAGTCAGATGAAACACCGACACAGGTCATAAAGGACAGCAGCCATCCAAACAGCAAATGTTACATGTGGGTGCATCGTTCCGGCGAGTTTTATCAGGAGCGCCCTGTCGTGATATACGAATACCAGAAAGACCGGGATCATCAAAAGCCACTGGAATTCTACAGGGATTATAAAGGGATCCTTGTCACGGATGGGTTACAGCAGTATCATCTGGTAGATAAAAAACTGCCGGATGTGACCAATGCAAACTGCTGGGCACATGCCAGACGTGATTTTGCGGATGCGGTAAAGGCGATGGATAAAAAGGATCCCTCTGCTGGGCACAGTTCGGTCGCATATACAGCACTGCAGAAAATCGGGGGATTCTATACTGCAGATACCGAGCTGAAAAAGCTCTCATCTGAATAACGTCTTCAAAAACGGCAGGAGATCATCCAGCCGATGGTTGAGGATTTCTTTGCGTGGGTGAAAGAACAGCTTTCTCAGTGTACGGTCCCGCCAAAATCAAAAACAGGCCAGGGACTGCAGTATCTGGTCAATCAGGAACTTTACCTGAAAGTGTTTTTGACAGACGGAGATGTACCAATCGATAACTCAGCTTCTGAACGTTCCATCCGTACTTTCTGTATCGGAAAGAAAAACTGGATGTTCCATAACACGGCAAATGGAGCCTCTGCAAATGCTATGGTGTACAGTATTTCTGAAACCGCTAAACTGAATAGCCTGCGTCCATACTATTATTTTCGGCATATCCTCACAGAACTGCCGAAACGCTGCGATGTGAATGGAAAGATAAATCCGGCAGAACTGGATGATCTGATGCCCTGGTCGGAAGAACTTCCGGATGAATGCAGAAAATCGCGCCGCTGATGAGGTGGCGTTATATTATAGATGGGCGGATGATTTGACGTTTACCTTCTAACCCCAAAGAACTTTTGCTATAAACATAGCCCCCAAGTAAAGCCCCATTTACGAAAGCCAGCATCGCTCCCGCCAATGCCCTTTCAGACATGACTAATGGAATGATATATAGTTATCCGTTATCCAAATTGAAGTAATTTATATCAAATTATCCATTATAAATAAAATGTTGCTGATCGAATAATCCGGTGTCCGTGTCCCTGATTTCTCAGTTTGTCACTAATCAGATTTGCTCCCATCCGGATGTTCCAGATTAAAGATCTCATTACAGGTCATGATCGTGTAAAAATGTAAATTTATAGTAGACATGCTTTACGAAAAATCTTATAATATCTCCATAGGCAGATTCCAACATTTCAGTTTCAGGCTAGATTGGGATGGTTAGGCGGTTGAGTCATGTCAGAACAGCGATGTTCTGTTTATATAAATATCCTCATGACTTCATGACGGAAATACCCAAGAAGGAGGATATACACATGACAGTATCTTTTGTTATTTTTACTATAGTTTACGGAACTGTTAGTAGTATTCTTGGTACTTACATAGTTCGTATTCTTGATAAGAAATGCAAAAACGACCGCCATAGCTCAGATAGCGATCGTTAATGCGTTGAATATTTAATTTATTTAGCCTTAACCTTCCAAAGTTTGGCTCAACCGTCTAACGGAATCTGTCTTTTTATATACCAAGCTAACAACAGACATTTCTATCGCCTACTTAAATGAATATAATTCAAATACCAAATTAAAAAACTGGTTATAAGGTTATAAATAATAATCTTTTTAAAAATTATTCTTCAAAATAATCGATAAATAAAGCAATTGTTTTTTATGAAAAATATGGTTATATGGTTCTGTATATAATTACTATACCACATTTTTTTTATTATTCAAGTCAAAGTTATATTTTTCCTTATACAACAATTATCTTAGGTTAGCGTAAGTATATTCAATGTAAGTCACATAAGTTCATATATTGTCTTCCACCCACCGGACTATATACCCTTTGCTGGACGCACGATCAGACCCCAATGTGCGCATGTTTTTCAGATGCTATTACACTTTTTCAATTATGCACTGATGCTTTTTACTTTTCTTGTCATAATTAATTCTCACAAGCAAAATATCACCGGTATAATCTGAAATCGAGGATGGGTATTTTCTGTCTTTAATCTGCTGTATTGCCGTCTGTACTTTCTGGTTCCACTTCAGTTCAACAACCAATGCAGGATAAGCACTTTTATATTCAGGCTTAGGGATAAAAATAAAATCTGCAAATCCGCGTCCTGTAGGAAATTCACGAACCGGTTTAAAATAATACTGCATAGTTCCCAGATAGGCAATGGCTAATACGCTGCTTAATGAATTTTCATCATGATACCTGATGACAGAAGCGTATTCATTATGAATTTTCTCAATTTGTGCAGCAACTGTTTCGTTATCCATATCCAGCGTTGCATCAAGTAAAGTCTCTGATTCCTGTTGGAACATAAGCATTTCATTCCATGACTTACTTTTTACAGCATTAGTCAGTTCCTGACGGATTTCTTCATTGGGAACAAAAGCAATTTTTTCTGTCTGATCATATCCAAGATATCCCAAATGGATCATATAAGTCAGTACATCATCCTTACTTTGAATATTAACAGTGTCATTTTTGAATGTTGCTGTATTAACTTTGACAGATGAGCCGGAAAGCATTTCAATGATTGCTGTTTTCAAGCCATCATAATTCATGTTGATAAAAGGCACAATCGCTTCATAAGAGGCTGTTTCCGACCAGTAACTCTTATATTCTCCTTTCAGCATTACGCTGACAACAGCTCTGGGATTATAAACCTGGTAATCTTTCAGCAGATATCCATCATACCATTTCTTTACCTTATCAAAATCCTGATGGTACTTATCTGACAACTTTTGTACTTCAGCTTCCGTAAATCCGATATACTGCGCCAGAATACTTGGACTTACCATGGTAAATTCATCAAAATTGTTTAAGGCAGACTGAGTTTTTTCCTTTTTAATTGGCAAAATACCTGTAAGATATGCAAGCTGAATATATTTTGTAGGCTCTGTCCCTTTGAAAATACCACGTAAGAAGCGGATATACTCATTCTTGATATCCTCTTTTGCAGCTTCATCGCGAATCAGAACATCCCATTCATCAATAATCACAATAAACTTTCTGCCAGTTACAGTATTGATCCGTGCCAGTGTCTCTGCCAGGGAATGATTTTCTGCCGGAAGTACATCAGGATAATATTCTCTTAATTCTAAAATTGTCTTTTCTGAAATATAAGAAACAACTTTCTCAGGACCATTGGCAGGCCCCATGCACCATTGAATATCCCAATGAATCACATCATACTGATTCAGATGTTTTCTAAAATCTTCTGCCTGACTGATTTTCAGTCTGGAAAACATTTCTTCTGAATCGCATCCTTTGCTGTAATACGCTGTAAGCATATTTGCAGTAACAGATTTTCCAAATCTTCTTGGACGACTATTGCATATAAAAGCATCTGTTGACCCCAGAACACTGTTTGTATAATTGAGGATTCCACTTTTATCAACATAGATCTTTGCATTCAAAGCTGCCTGAAATGCCAGATTATCAGGGTTAACGAACATTCCCATATTGACACACATCCATTTCTGTGACATGCTCCCGCCACTTAAATCTTACAGATTTTGAAGTGGGGGCTTCCTGCTCGATTGCCCTTCAGGGCAAAGCTAAAACAGGCTATCCCCGCGTGTCCCGCGGTTCTT
>OLGO01000729.1_pt1 | contig 28526 bp, 30 predicted proteins | sample 1605861 | NCBI WGS metagenome assembly OLGO01 (sample SAMN03283253) | human gut metagenome | biome: human-associated habitat; material: feces | host: Homo sapiens | place: USA | collected 2013
TTGAAATCAGTGCAGTGTGAAGAAGCAAATTCATACATATTGTCAATGTCAACTGCACCAGTGATCTCACCCTTATTAATGATTATAAGAATATTTGTTCCGTTGTCGTCGACAGCAAAGCGCAGTTCATCAAATTCTTTATCAGGATTATTCTCGTGAAGAGAATCTGTCACAAGTAATTTAACAAGTTCCATTACCCTGTCATCTTTACCTGCATCAAAGATCTGGATCTTTTCAACGAGCTGATTTGCTGATGTCACAATCCGGTATAAGTACTTTTCGGTACGATAATCAGCCAAAGCATTTTTTTCATAAAATATTTCATATGTCTTCTTTACTTCTGATTCAGGAACCAGATAAATCATGACAAGATCTTCCATCTGGTGATAGAGTGTGGAGTAGTTTAAACGAAAGGTCTCTCCACAGCTTGGGCAGGTATAAAGAAAAATAGATTGATTAAGTACCTTCTCTTTCATTTCAGGATCCAGTGCAGTATTAATACTGTCCCAGAGCTCAAAATCTCCCTCATGATGGCAGGAAGGACAAGTTACCTTTTCTATATGATGTCTTGACATAAATGTTCCTCCTTTCAGTGAGATAAATCTATAGTTTTCTTATTGTAGAATGCGCTTATCCTTTATTATTTTGCCAGGAAATTACTCTGAATCTCCATCGGCATATGATAAGCCTGGCCTCGTTTTGTCAGGCTGTATAGTTTAAAGCTCATGAGTTCCGGAGTTGCATTCAGAGAACTGCAGAGTCCGAAATAATCCAGGTCTTCGTTCTGAACCATATCTTCGATCTCCTCATCATCAATCAGAAGATCGGCAGCAAACAGATTGGCCTGGTATTCTGTATTATCCGTCATATTATAGAGTGTATCATCTTGCATCGGAGCCATTTTCAGCTGGGAACGATGCAGCATGATATGCCCTAATTCATGGGCGGCAACGATCATCTTTTCTTCTTCTGAAAGGAAACTGCTGATCATGACATAGATCGTCTTGCAGCTCATAAAACAATATCCTTTCAGTGTCTTATATCTGGAAGTTTCCCCGACCACAATGTTCATCTGATCCATGATCTCAAATGGATCTCGGGTTCCATATTTCTTGATTAATTTCTTTGTTTCTGTATATATGTAAGTGTTTCTCAAATAAATCACCTCAAAAGTAAAAAATAAAAGGGCAGAAATATCCTTGTAACTATAAGGTAACAGATTAGGTGTACAATAATCCCGCCTTCTATTATTTTTCCTCTTGGTTTTTCAGATATTTTTTCGGTGTAAATTTCTTTGCACGTCTTTTGGAATCTAGATAAAGGCTCTGGATCTCATCCATAAAAGCTATTTTATCTTCGTCTGTCAGTGATCCACCGGCAAACATAGCTGCAGCCTGTTCCAGAATCTGCTGAGCCTGTTTGGCACCGCGGTTACCAAACTGTTCGGATGCCTCTGTGATAAAAGCTTCATTCTCACTCATGAGATAAGAAACATCACACTGTAATGCATCTGCCAGTTTCTGATACAGAACATTTTGTTTTGGGAAACGTCCTTCTACTTCCCAGGATCGAATGGTCCTATATGAAACACCAACCATGCTGGCCAGTTCCTGCTGACTCATCTTTTTTTCTTTTCTTAATGATCTTACTTTTTCACCGAATGTCATAAACATACCTCTTTCTAAGCCTTGTCTTATAAGTTTCATTAGCCGCTTCAAGGCAAAACGGGAAATGTGTCTCCTGAAAAATAAAAATTAATCTTGACAAAGGGAAATATCTCTCCTATAATGTGAATCACAGATAAGGGAAACATCTTTCCTATAAGATACACAATATTTCCTCTTTTGTCAATGAATATGTGAAATGAATTTCCTATATTTTGAAGAAAACAGGAAAGATAGACAGTCATTGATAGTTAAAATGGGATACATGTTACAGAAAGAGGAAAGACGTATGGGAGGTGGCAATGTGAGTCAGGATCAGACTTCTATTATCTGTATTGATCTAAAGTCCTTTTATGCTTCTGTGGAATGCGTAGAACGTGGGCTGGATCCATTTAAAGCAAACCTGGTGGTTGCAGATCCGACCAGATCAAAGTCAACAATCTGCCTGGCAATCACTCCGGCTATGAAGGCTCTTGGCATCAAGAACCGGTGCCGGATCCATGAGATACCGGATTGTGTGAAGTACATCACAGCCATGCCAAGGATGCAGCTGTATATGGATTATTCCGCAAAGATCTATGGAATCTATCTGCGGTACGTCTCAAAAGAAGATATCCATGTGTACAGTGTCGATGAGTGTTTTATTGATGTGACAAACTATCTGCAGCTTTATCATCTCACTGCAAAAGAAATGGCGGTAAAGCTTATGCAGGAGGTTATGGAAGAAACAGGTATCACTGCAACCGCTGGTGTGGGAACCAATCTGTATCTTGCTAAGATCGCAATGGATATCGTAGCAAAGCATGTGGATGACCATATTGGAATCCTGGATGAATTCTCTTACAGAGAGCAGCTATGGGATCATAAACCATTAAGTGACTTCTGGAGGATTGGATCCCGGACTGAAAAAAAACTGGCCGGTTATGGAATCCATACGATGGGCGATATTGCAATGGCTTCTTTAAGATCCGAAGACTGGCTGTATAAGATGTTTGGGATTGATGCAGAGCTGTTGATCGATCATGCATGGGGATATGAAACATGCCGGATGAGTGACATCAAGAACTATCATTCGGAGGAACACAGCCTTTCAAATGGTCAGGTGCTGATGCGAAATTATTCTTTTGATGAAGCACTTGTGATCGTAAGGGAAATGACAGATAATCTGGTCCTGGATCTGTTTGAAAAAGGACTGGTAACAAGCTCTCTCACCTTATGGATCGCCTATGACCACAGGTATGAGCATGAGGCATCCAAAGGAACCGTAAAACTCGAAAGAGAAAGTAACAGTTCCAAAAAGATCATAGATGCAGTGGAAGATTTATATCTCAGGATTGCAGACAGATATACCGGAATCCGAAGAATCGAGGTGTGTGCGAACAGGGTTGTTCCTGAAAGTTATGTGCAGTACAGCCTGTTTGATGATCCCAAACAGACCGATAAGGAACGGCATTTACAGGAAGCAGTATTGAATGTAAAGCAGCGTTATGGGAAGAATGCGATCATGCGGGGATCCAACCTGCTAGAGTGTTCTACTTATAGAGAACGCAACGAGCAAATAGGTGGTCACCGTGCTTAGAGGAGGTGCAAAAAGTGCTGGCAAGTGCATATCAACCGTATTTATATTTACCAAGACCGGTTTCCAGGAGACATCCGCTATGTGGACATTGGAAGGAAATCAGGAGCTTTTGGATACCTACCGGCAGGCATTAAAGGATCATGACCTGGAAGATAAGGCTCTTGCACCGGCACTCAGGCTTACTACTTCAGATGTGGCAGCCAGTGGTGCAAATCTGTATCCGATGATGACATCAAAAACCAACAACCGCACGATTAGTCTTGGGAGTCCGATTAAACTGTCTCATGACAAGGGAGCTACACTTCAGGATTTCCGGAAGAATCTGGACAAGATTTTTTCCAGGTATCAGCAGGCAATGAATGGAATTTCTTCTTTGATGGATATTGAAATTGAAAATCCGGTAAATTGTCTGCATCTGGTAATGAAGGAAATTAAGATCAGCCAGAAGATTCGCAACGAAGTAGTAGAACAATATGTTGCCCAGTATGGGGAAGATCCTTGTACGGCTCATGACCTTTACTATGCCATCAATGAGGCATCTTTCTTTGCAGCTTGTGAAGGTTTTTCCGGAAGCCGAATTCTAAAACTGGAAGAAGATATTGCCAGAACATTATCTATGGATTGGAAGGCATTTGACGTTATTGGAGCAATCAAATTATAAGGAGGACAAAGAAATGAGTTTAGCATTGAATTATGAACCGGAAGTTGTTGTGAATATTGAGCCACTTACAAGAGAGGAATGGCTGGATTACCGAAGACTTGGGATCGGTGGAAGTGATGTAGCCGCTATTATGGGAATCTCACCCTTTGCAACCATAAAGGATCTCTATTACGACAAAATTGGTGTAAAACCAATGATTGATGAAGGAGAAAGTAACTGGGTGGCAAAAGAAGTGGGACATCGTTTGGAAGATCTGGTAGCCATGATCTTCTCAAAAAAGACCGGATTAGAAGTTTTTCCTGTCCGGAAAATGTTCCGGCATCCTTTCTATCCGTTCATGCTTGCAGATGTAGATTATTTTATCCGGTTTCCGGATGGAAGTATCGGAATCTTGGAATGTAAAACCTGTAATTACAATGCCAAAGATAAATGGGCAGATGACGGAATCCCAGAAAACTATGTTCTTCAGGTAAGGCATTATATGGCAGTGATGAACATCAAGAAAGCCTATATCGCCTGCTTGTACGGAAATAATGAGAATGAATTTGTTTACCGTTTTCTGGAGCGTGACGAGATGGAAGAAGAGGAACTGATTGACCAGGAAGAGTACTTCTGGCATGAGTATGTGGAGAAAAAGGTGGAGCCGCCTTATAACGGGAAAGCAGATCTGGTTTTAGCCAGTATCCGGAGGTACAAAGGTTTTGCGGATAAGACCATTCCCGAAATCACGATTTCCGGGCTGGAGTCAAGAAGCTTGGAGCGCTTTCTGATGTTAGCGGAGGAAAAATCACAGTTGGAACGAAGAAAAAAGGAAATTGATGCAGAGCAAAAAGCATTGAGTGTTCCTTTTGTGGAACTTCTCGGTCAGGGCTGCAAAGCAGAGCCAAACAGAAGGTTTATCTTGTAGGAGAGAAAAAGGCGATTACGGTAGCTATCAAACAGGAAAGTACCGGTACGAGGAATACCATACTGGCAGAACGGATCCGATATTATTGTGATATATATCAGAAACCGACGCAGCGTCAGCCGAAAATGGAGCAATTACGACTGGCAGTTTAAAAAATTTTTCTAAAAATGACCAAGATTGAGAATCGGCAGATAATTATTATATAGAGAGATAATTTCTGCCGGTAAAAAGAAAGGAGTAGGCAATGACCGAATTATTATATAACAAATCAAAGGCAGTAGCAGCATTAAACAAGGTAGAAGGGTTCAATCCGCTGGAACTTGCCCGGAGAATTTCCAATGAGGGAGAGGCGGAACAGTTATATCTGGATGTGAAATACCGGAAACTTTGGTTCCGGCTTTTAAATCCGACAGGGAAAATTATCAGTAACATCATTAGTCTGACAGAGAATATGGCAGTTGTGGAGGCAAGAGTCTATCTGGATAAATGTGACCAGAAGGAAGATTGTGTGGGAAATTCCTACGCACAGCGGTTTCGCACCGCGGATCCGAAGTTTGGTGATAAATTTCTGGAACTTGCAGAGACGGCAGCTACCGGACGTGCATTAGCAGATGCCGGATATGGTGTACAGTTTGCCGATGTGGGGGAAGAAAATGATCCCCTGCAAGTGGACGCAGGTATTCCAGTGCCACCGAATCTGGAAACTCCGCAGCCAAATGGAACCATGCAGATGCCGATAAATTCCGGACAGACACCAAACAATGGGATGGTAGCAAATGTGGCACAGAATATGGGAACCGGACAAGCAGGTGCCTATACGGCAGCTCCGGATCCTTCAGCAGCACCGCCAATACAAGGATCAACACCGATGATGGAACAGTTTTATCAGAACGCTCAGGCGAATGGAAATACTATCGGTGGCATGAATGGTATTCCAACGTTACAAAACCAGGCATTGGATCCTAATCTTCCGGCGGAAGAATTGGTCAACCGTATGACCTATGAACAGGCACTCAGTGTGATGGTTACCTGTGGGAGATTGAAGAATAAGACTATGGGACAAGTTGCAATGGAGAGTCCGTCCAGTTTAGGATGGTATGCCAATGAGTACAGTGGAAAAGACCATCTGATGATAGCTGCAGCAAGGGTGATTCTTCAGCGAGCATTGCCGATGGCTGGTTAATTATGCTTCCCACAGTCTTAACAGGCTGTGGGAGAAAGGAGGAGACAGAGAATGTATGATATGACAGGGTTTGATTACGATATTTCTGATGTAGTCAACTTGTTAAAACTACAGGTAAGACATAAGAATTCTGTCTCTCTGGATGTGAACTGCCCTTTTTGTGGGGAAACAAAAGGAAAGATGAATGTCAACCTGCGAAAAAATGTATTCCGGTGTAACCGCTGTGATGTATCCGGCGGTATGTTGGATCTGTACGGAAGACTTTATGGTGTGAATACTTCAGAGGCAAACCGACAAATACGTGAAGCGCTTGGAAAAGGAGAATATCGGACGGATTATATCGTGGCAGAACAAAAAGAAATAGAACCAGAGATTATTCTTGCGGAACTTGCGGATGCTGAAACGATAGACCGGACTTATTCCCGGATGCTTTCGCTTATGATTTTAAATGAACAGCATAAGGAAGATTTGTTAAAACGAGGACTTACTTTAGAGCAGATCGAAGGACAGAGGTACCGAAGTGTGCCATTGTTTGGAATTAGAAGTCTGGTAAGGAAACTGCAGGATGAAGGGCTGATAGTCAAGGGTGTCCCAGGATTTTACGAAGGAGAAAACGGAGAATGGACCATCAATTTTTCTCCAAAGAACTCCGGTATCCTGATTCCAATTCTGTCAATGAAGGGAAAAATCCAGGGCTTTCAAATCCGATTAGATCATGTGGTCGAGGGTAGAAAATATATCTGGCTATCCAGTGTAAAATTCAAAAATGGTGTATCCTCCGGAAGTCCAGTACATGTGATTGGAGATTTGAATGCTTCTGAGGTCTATTTGACTGAGGGAGCATTAAAGGGAACCATTGCACATTTTCTGTCCGGAGATACCTTTGTCTGTGTAGCAGGGGTAAACCAGTATCGTAATGCAAAACCGGTGCTGGAGGCATTTAGACAGCGAAATCTTCAGCATCTATTTGAAGCTTACGATATGGATAAGAAAATGAAAGTCCTTTGTGATGGGAATTACAGCAAGTGTGAAAGCTGCAGGCAAAAGAGCAGAGACGGTTACTGCCAGCATAAACTGCAGAAACGACAGATTATCCAAAATGGGTGTAAGAAGGTGTATGAGATTTGTCAGGAACTATCCATTTCTATGAGCCGTATGGTCTGGGATATGGACGACTCAGGAGAATGGAATGGACAGATTAAAGGAATTGATGATTATTACTATTCAAAAAAGAAATTATAAGAGGACAGTCGGGGCTTTTGCTCCGGCTGGAAAAGGAGAATTTACATGAAACGAAATAAAATCTATATGATGTGTATGATATTAGCCGGAATCCTGTTTTTTGGTTCCGTAGGTGCGATTGTACGTATCTGCATGAGTTACCGAGAAGGAGAACAGATATACGAAGAACTTGAAGAATATATCCGGGAACCTGAAAGTACCAAAGAGCCGGAAGTGGAGAAGTCTTCTGAGGAAAATTCAGCGTTTACATTTCTTCAGGTGGACTTTGAGAGTCTGCAAAGCATCAACCCGGAAGTCGTTGCCTGGATACAGATTAAGAATAAAGGAGAGATGCTTTTATGATAAGAAAGTTACGAATTGCAGTTGACCATGGAAACAAGAATATGAAGACCTGCAACCAGGTTTTTACTACCGCACTGATTACACAGGATAAGAAACCTGCCAGGGGAGAGGAATATATTTTCTATGAAGGAAAATATTATCTGCTCAGTAACAGGAGGATTCCTTACCAGAGGGATAAGACAGAGGATGAACGCTTTTTTGTTCTTACCCTGTTTGCTATCGTCAAAGAACTGAAGAAGTATCCGCAGATTGCTCCGGAAGACGTATTGCAGATCAATTTGCCAATCGGATTACCGCCAAAACATTTTGCGGATTTGTGTGAGAAGTATGAGTGTTACTTTAAAGGGGAAAATAAAGTTCACGAAATTATAACGGAAGGCGGTACATACCATGTAGCAATCCATGATGTGATGGCTTTTCCACAAGATTATGCAGCAATGATGACTGTCATTGATAAGCTTCAGGATATTCCCAAGTCCATTGGCATTGATATAGGTGGATTCACAACGGATTACCTGCTGATGCGAAAAGGAATGCCGGATATGGAATCCTGTGATTCTCTGGAGCGTGGGGTTATTACCATGTATAATCAGGTGATTTCCGGTGTGAATAGTGAGTACGATATTCTACTGGAGGAATGTGATGTTGACAGTATTCTGAAGGGAAATACGGAGTTTTATGAGCCGGCGGTTGTAAAAATGACAGAGGGGATTGCCCAGGATTTTGTAACCGATCTTTTGAGCAGCATCCGGGAGCGCGGTATTGACACAAGGTCTACCTATACCGTGTTTATCGGTGGTGGAGCAGTGTTATTGAAAAAACTGATTGAGAAATCAGATCGGTTAGGCAAGTATATGTTTATTGAAGATATTTGTGCCAATGCGAAAGGATATGACAAGCTTTACCAGATGATGACAGCAGAGGAGTGATTGTGTGGAAAAGAAGAATCCATTTAAGTTCACTTTGGGGTTTGATAAAACGAAGGCTTCCCATATACGCGCCGTAGAATTGTTAAATTCGGTTAAAGATAAAGCGGATCTGATTGCAGAAGCGATTGTTGCACATGTGGATGGTGTACAGGAAAGCAACACTTTCAGTAATGAGATATTGCAGGCAATCATTCAGGAAACTGTCAGACAGGAAGTGCATAAAGCAATGCAGTCGAATAGTATGGAAAAGAGCGAAAAAGAACCGGAAATAACGATGACTTTTCCAGAAGAAACTAAGGACACCATTGATCCAAGGGTGGTAGAAAATGTAAGGAACGCAATGAGTGCTTTCCGCAGAAGATAGCATAGAAAAGAAGCAGTTTTCTCACACGACTGCTTCTTTTTGAATTTACAAAATATTATAAGCCACAGGATTAGCACAGGTTCTGCACAGTTTTATCACAGATTGTGCTGATACACTAAAAACTGAGGTATTGTCAGAAATGTGGTTTATTGATTTGGTCTTTTTCTTTAAGTGCTGCAAGTAATTCCCGTAAAGTACGAAGAGCAATCAGACGATCCTCTTCTGAGCAGTTTTGCAGTTCTTCCAGAATTTGATATGTAGTATGGTCTGTTTCTAGTGGAGCTTCGTGAATAATCGCATCCAGGGAAATCTTCAGATATTGGGCAAGAGGAATCAACGTTGCAAGTTCCGGATTGCCGTTACAAGTTTCAATATCTGAGATGGTCCGGATGGAAACACCTGCCTGTTCAGCCAGGGCTGACTGGGATAATCTAAGGTGTTCACGTTCGTTCTTTACCATGTAACCGAGTCTTTTCTTGACGGTATCCTTTAGCATCCGTATCACCTCACTTAAAGCATATTTTACCGTAGTTTTCCTACAAGGAAAATGTGTTAAGGTGCATAGTATCACGCGATATAACGCATACAACAGAGGTGATGGGGAAGAAACTTCGGAGAAATAAGTCTTGTGAAACAAAAGAAAAGATATGGAAATACAGGTAGTTCATTAAAAAAAGTTCTTGTCAGAGAGAAGAATATCAGGATGTTCTATACGCAGAATATGTGTTAAAGAAAAAGAATTATCTGCATTATCCTACATGGACGATACATTTGGTCGGACCGGCAATTCGCTGGCTCGACCTTTTGTTTTGTCGAAAATTGTTGAATTGTGTCATTGCAGGCTGCAGATCCCCGCCTCTGAAATTTGGAAACTATGAAAATTTTCAAATTTCGGAGGTAAGAAGATGAACGAAGAACATACCTATAAAGGTTCAAAAACAAAAAACTACTTTTCTGCATATCTGTTGGCATCTGTACAGGGACGGAGAAAACGGTATCTGGAAATACAGAAGAAGATTCAGCTTGCAGAAAATAATTCGGACGAACAGGAATATACGGAGGCAGATCTTTCCATGGAGGAACATCTGGAACGAAAGAAACGGGAAGAGTTGCTGTTAAACGAAACACAAGGAATTTATCCAGAGTGGAATGAAATGGAAGACAAGCGTCTGATACAGGCAATGCACCTTTTGAATGAGAAAGAACGGGAAGTGATGTATCAGCGTGTATTTGAGGAGCGAGACTTCAAGGAAATAACAATAAAAGATGTGAAACTGTTCCCACAGGGATACTCTGCGCTTGCTCTGCATCCAGAGTATCTGAAGAATGAACCGTCTGTTCTGCTTGTTGATATTGGTGGCTGGACCGTTGACCTTATGAGGCTGGACAATGCTGTTCCGAATGCAGCAACGTGCAGAAGTCTGGAACTTGGAGTAATCCGATGTATTGATGAGACAGCAGAACAAGTGCGTAGAAATACCGGACTGTCTGTGACAGAAACTCAAATTGAGCGTGTGCTTCGGAGGGAATCTTGCAGTATGGCAGAGGAGGCCAGACGGATCATACAGGAAAACGGACGGAAATATATAGAAAGAATACTGTCTGCGGTGACAGAATCCGGGTTTGATCTCCGGGCAGTACCCACCGTATTTATGGGGGGAGGCTCCGCAATTTTAAAACGCCACGTGACCGCACAGGACGCGATTTGCCGCCCCGTTTTTATAGAGGACGTCCATGCCAACGCAACAGGGTATGAACGGATTGTAGAGCAGATGTGGACGAGATGACACGCCCGGTATATTCGTTCCGCCCGAACCTGAAAAATCCAGAACACCAGAGGGCATGGGAGAAATTTCAAAGTGTTCCAGAAGGGCAGAAAAGCCAGTATCTGGTTCAGGCAATTCTGGAAAAAGAGGATCGGAAATGGATGGAAGAAGTCATTCAAAAGACGATAAAAGAAAGTGTTCGGGAATTAGGAATATGTGGCACTACGGAACAATTGAAAACGAAACCATCATCGGAAGAAATACCAGATCAGATGATGGATTTTCTATCTCAAATGGAAAATTTGTAAAGGGGGTGAGGCCTATGATTGCACGATACATACATTGTTGGATCTGCTAGGGGTAAGGCAAGAAATGCATCGATATCTTTGGTGGGTATTGTGAATAGCTTTCCATGCGGCTTTGGAGTATGTTGTGTGTAGCAAAAGTGAAAGGAGAAAGGTTATGGCAGAGATGAAAAATATCTGCGGAAAGATCCCGATGGACTTACATGAGAAAGTAAGAGAAGAGATTGAACTCACAGAAAGCAGCACACAAAAATTTTTACAACAGGTCATTGAAGAACATTTCAACAGAGTGGAAGGAAAAGGAGAAATAAGCATGGGAGCAGTAAGAACAGTAGCAGTACAGGTATCAGAGGAATTATTCCAGAGATTAAAAGTAGTCATCGGAAAGAAACACATGAAACAGAAAGACTTCTTAATTCAGATTATAGAAGAAGCACTGGAAAAGGTAGAGGTCGAATGGCAAAGCAAAGAGCAGCCTGAAGAATCCGAACAGACAACTGGAGAATTGGGAACAGAAGAAACTCAACCGGAAGAAAGAACTGAGCCGGAAAGGGAAAGTGAACCAGAAGAGGAAGCCGAACCGGATGGAGAAAGTGAACCGAAAGAGGAAAACAAACCAGAAGGGGAAAGTGAACCGGAAGAGGAAACTGAACCAGAAGGAGAGACTGATCCGGAAGAATCCAAAGCAGAAGAACCAACAGAATGGTAACCAATTGATACAGAATAACGAAGGGCGGTATGAGAGATCATGCCGCCTGTTTTTATCAGCAAAAAGGAGGTTGATAGCCGCAACCATTCAATTTTTTGATCTCTTTAGCGGAATCGGGGGATTTCGTGAAGGCTTAAGACGGGCAGGAAACTTTGTCTGTGTCGGACATTGCGAGGTGGATACTTATGCGGATAAGAACTACCGATTGCTGTTTGATACGGAAGGGGAGTGGTATTGTAATGACGCAAGAACAATCGAACCAGAACGAATGCCAGATTTTGATTTACTCTGTGCAGGATTTCCTTGCCAGGCATTCTCTATCGCCGGAAAGCGAGAAGGATTTGCAGATGCAAGAGGAACTCTCTTTTTTGAAATTGCCCGGATTCTTGAAGCTAAAAGACCCTCGTATTTTATCCTTGAAAATGTTCCCGGTTTGTTATCGCATGACAAAGGCCGGACGTTTTGCACCATCCTCAGTACGCTTTCTGAACTGGGGTACCATGTCGAATGGAAAGTGCTTAACAGCAAGGATTTCGGAGTCCCCCAAGCAAGAAAACGGGTGTATATTGTCGGATATTTTGATTTCCGATGTGCCGGAAAAGTATTACCTGAACCAGAAACAAATGGAGCAGCTCTTGTTCAAGTCCGGGCAGGAAGTCAGGGGAAAAGAGTCTACAGTCCCAAAGGACTAAGCTGTACCCTGACATCACAGGCAGGTGGAATGGGCGGCAAGACAGGATTATATGATGTAGGTGTTCCAATCAAAGAGAATACAAAGCTCGGCTACAAACTTGCAAGAGAAGGGGACAGCATCGATCTGGGTTATGCGAATCTCAACAGCAGGAGAGGAAGAGTCGGACACCAGATCGCACATACCCTGACAACAGGTGTTCAACAGGGAACGCTGCACTTTGTCGATCTTTCACCTCCGCCGGTGGTAACGGAAGAATGCAGAAGCCTGAATACCAGACAATGCGGTGTCCACAAATACAAAGGAGAATGTTCTGGTGTATTAGCAGAGGATGGAGCAAGAGCAGTCTTAACACCAGCAAAAGAGAATGTTCGTCAGAACGGCAGACGTATGAAAGAACCCGAAGAACCGATGTTTACAATTACTGCAACCGATCGTCATGGCATCTTGTATCACGGCAGAATAAGAAGGTTAGTTCCGAGGGAATGTCTGCGACTGCAGGGTTATTACGACTGGCAGATTGATAAGATCATAGACAGCACTTCTGACGCACAGCTTTATAAACAGGCTGGAAACGGAGTAACTGTCAATGTTATCGAGGCAATTGGCAGATTGTTACAAAAGGCAGACTCCGAACTTAACACACAGAAAGTGTCTGAGAAAGGAATCCATTAGGCATGATCGGAATAAAAGACCAATACTTTGGCACAGAAATCGAAATGACAGGGATTACCAGACAACGTGCTGCAGAAGTTGTTGCTGAAATGTTTGGAACAGAAGCATATTATGACGGCACTACTTATGGAGTCTGGTCAGTGATAGATCTGGAAGGAAAAAAGTGGAAATTTATGTCTGATGGGAGCATTTATACACAACGGAAAGTATACGGTCGAATTGTAGACGCAGGTGGAGAATATTCAACAGAAATGGTATCACCGAAATTATCCTATGATGAAATGGGAAAGTTACAGGAAGTAGTACGATGTCTGCGACAGCATGGAGGTTTTGTAAATGAGTCCTGTGGTCAGCATGTTCATGTAGATGCATCGAATCATACACCGCAGAGTCTGAAAAATGCACTGACAATTATGTATGCAAAGGAAGATATCCTGTTCAAAGCACTGAAAGTGCAGGAGAGAAGAGCAAATAGTTATTGTCAGAGGGTGCGACCGGAGGTATTGGAGAAAATCCGAAAAATACCAAATAAATCAATCACAATGGACCGAGTAAGAAATGTCTGGTATGGAGGCAGGGATGGAAGTCATACCCATTATGATCATACCCGTTATTATGCTCTGAATCTTCATGCTGTGTTTTCCAAGGGAACTTTGGAATGGCGTTGTTTTGAAAGCACACTACATGCAGGAAAGGTGAGAGCAAATATTACACTGGCATTAGCCATTTCCGCACAGGCAATCAATCAGAGATCGACACAGATGAAAAAGACACTGATATCAGAAAACCCGGCATTTACATTTCGTACATTTTTATTGAGACTTGGGTTAATTGGAGACGAATATAAAAATGTTCGAAAACATCTGCTGGCAAATCTGGATGGTGATCTTGCGTGGAGATATGATAAAAGCACGTATGAGTGTCTGAAGAAAAATCAAAGGACAGAAGGAGTCAGATAGAGGTGAGAAAAAATGAAAGATAGATATTACTTCGCTTATGGCAGCAACATGAATCTGGAGCAGATGAAGTACAGGTGTCCGGCTGCGGAAGTTGTGGAAAACGTCCGGCTTGAAAATTATCGGCTGGCATTTCGGGGAAGGGCTCCGGGCAATGGGGTAGCAACGGTTCTGCCGGAAAAAGGAAGCTATGTCGAAGGAGTCTTATGGAAAATCACAGAAGCGTGTGAGAAGAGTCTGGATTTTTATGAAGGATTCCCAAGTTTTTATGGGAAAGAATCGATTCGGGTAAAAAATCAGGATGGTGTGGAGAAAGAAGTGTTTGTATATATGATGAACGCTCCGCACAAAGATGTTCCGGCAAAGCCATCGAAATTTTATCTGGATGGAATTCTGGAAGGATGTAAGGATAACCAGATTCCAACGGAGTCTGTCATGGAAGCGGTAAAACGTACCAGACAGGAAGTAAAAAAAGAAAAAAATCGATATGCAAGATAAAACGTACCGCAGAGGAAACATCTTCTGCGGTATTTTACTGAAAAAATCTATTTATAATAGGAAGGAAAAGCACATGAAGGTTAGAAAATTAAAGACCAGAATTGCTGCTTTTGGACTGGCTGTCCTGATGGGCATCAGTACCTTGAGCAGTGCGAATGCGTTTGCGGCCGAACAGACAGGCTCGGAACAGCAGACGGAAGTACAGGCATCTGAACAGGCGGTAACAAGCCAGAAAGATACATCAGTTACAGCAGATGATATCACAAAAGCAGTTTCAGATGATACATTTGCAGTGGAAACCAGTATGGAAGGAATCCATTATGATGCAGAAAAAGAAGATGTTACGCTTGTAAGTATCAAAGATGAGAATGGTGGAGAGTATCATTCAGACAAAGCAGGAACATATATTGCCACTTATATGGTCGTTCCAAAAGATAAGAGTGACAGCTATACCATCACCCGTAAAGTGACTCTGACGGATACCGAAGGACAGGCACATTCCGAAGAAAATGGTGGAGAGAAACAGAAGTCAGATACAGAATCTGAAGATGATTCGGATTCGCCTGTGCAGAACTACACAGATGTAGAAATTGAAACATCCGAAGAAGATGCATCTGCACAGGCAATCAAAGAACTGAAAGAGGACATCGAAGAGGGAAATGTGATGGTATTGTCTGCGGCTGAAAGAGCTACAAGCAGCGGTTCCACAGTTACATTGACAAAGGGGAGAACTATTTATTATCCAAGTTATATTGGAAATTATCTTACTTGCCTGTTTACAGTCAATGGAAAAATTGCATACTGCCTTCAGTCCCAGAAAGCATCCCCACCGAGTGGAAGTTATGTAGCACAGGTACTGGACAGCAATAAAAATCTGCAGAAAGTCCTTTATTATGGTTATGGCGGGGCAGGAGATCTGACAGGAAGTTATCTGTCTGGAAAAACGGAAGATGAAAAGTATGTGTATACACACATTGCAGCCAGCTATGCTTATGCAGGAGAAGCCGGATTTACAGGGTGTAATTATAATGACCTTGTAAATGCAGGGGTTATCGCATATATCAATTATCTGTTTGGACAGGAAGAACCGCCAAAAGGTGAACTGAGCCTTTCAAGCACAAAGCTGAATGCAGTACGGGATGGAAACATCCAGAAAACACCAAATATCACACTGTCTGGAGATCACAGAAACTATGTGACACTGAGTGTACCAGAAAATGTGACAGCACATAATCTTTCCAAAGGAACAAGTGTTACAAATGGAAAAATCCAGATTTATGGTGGAGATACATTCTATCTGTCCGCAGATTTATTACTGACAGGCAGTTATGCTTCCGGCAACTTATATGGTTCTGTCGGAAAGACATGGAGAACACTGGTGTTGACAACCGGAGATTCCAAGCAGGATATCGGTGTATTTGAAAGCGAAACAGCAGCGCCGGTAAGCTTCAGTGTACAGTGGCTGAATATGACACGCATTGAACTTATGAAGAAAGATGTCAATACACAGAATCCACTGTCAGGAGCAGTTTATGGTATTTATACTGATAAGAAGTGTGAAAATCTGCTGATGACAATGTCAGCAACCGGAACAGACGGAAAAGCAGTCAGCGATTATTTTGATTCTGCACTGAAAACAGTGTACGTGAAAGAGATCACTGCTCCGACAGGATACAAACTGAATACAGAAGTATATAAAGTGGCTGTTACTGCCGGAAAGACAATGACTGTAACAGCAACAGATGAGAGAGTCACCGGAAAGGTGAAAATCGCAAAGATCGATAAAGAAACACTTGCATTTAAAGCGCAGGGGGACAGTGTTCTTCGTGGTGCTGTGTATGGTCTGTATGCAAAAGAGGACATCGTGCATCCGGATGGCACAACAGGGGTTCTGTATAAACAGGACAGCCTGATTGCACAGGGAGTCATCGGAGATGACGGAACACTGGAATTTTCAGAATTATACCTTGGAGAAATGTATGTAAAAGAGATCACTCCACCGGAAGGATATACACTGGATACTACCAAATACGAGGTATCAGTAACTTATGAAGGTCAGGATGTTGCCGAAGTGACAAGAGACCTTACGGTAAAAGAGCAGGTAAAGAAACAGGCATTCCAGTTAATCAAAATCAGTGAAGATGGAGAGCAGACAGAAACAGACCTGGTTGCAGGAGCAGGATTTAAGGTATATCTGATCAGCGACCTGACACAGGTAAAAAATGGAAAACTGAAGCCAGCCAATGGAGAAAGCTATACAGCAAGCGATTTCAAAAATTATGACTTCAGCAAAGAGCAGGTTGCAGTTACTTACGAGAATGGAACAGCCGTACCAGTACCAGAACTGATCACTGATACAAAAGGATATGCAGTCAGCCCGGAACTGCCGTATGGAAGTTATGTTGTAGTGGAAAGTACTACCCCTGAGAATTTGAAAACCATTGATCCATTTGTTGTAAATGTGGAAAATGACAGCAGAGAGCCAATGCAGTGGAGAGTATTTGATGACCGCCCGTTTGAATTTTTGCTGAAAATTGTAAAGAAGGATGCACAGACTGGAAATACTGTTTTAAAGGCTGGTGCTTCTTATAAGATTTACGATGTGACAAATAAGAAATATGTGGAACAGGTTGTTCAGTATCCGAAGAAAGAAAAGATCAGTGTATTCGAAACAAACGAGGAAGGATATCTGATCACACCGCAGGAACTGAAGTGCTCTACCTACCGAATCGAAGAAGTGAAAGCACCGGAAGGATTTGTAAGACAGGGAAGCGAGGAGTCCCTGTATGATGGAACAACGATTATTTCACCATTAGAACAGACTACAAAAGGAACATATAAAGAAAATCCACAGAGTGGTATTGTAATTACAGTATCCTCAAACACTGCACATCAGATTGATCCAGATACAGGAGCTGCGATTGTAGAGGTAGAACAGAAAAACGATGAACAGGTAGGAAGCCTGCTCCTGACGAAAAAGGGAGAACAGCTTACCGAAGTAACCGGAGATTCTGTTCTGGCAAAAGTAAAAGCACTGGTTTCAAAAGTAAGAAATGCCGTATCTGGAAAAGAAGAAACAGGTATTTATAAAGGCTTTAAATATGAAGAAACCGGAGTAGAAGGCGCTGAATTCGAAATATATGCCAAAGATACCATCTATTCACCGGACGGAGCAAAGGACGAAGCAGGAAATCCAGTTGTCCGATATGAGAAAGATGACCTGGTAGCCAAACTGACTACAGATGAAAATGGAACAGCAGTTATCAACAATCTGCCACTGGGAACGTATTATCTGAAAGAAGTTGTAGCAGGAGAGAATTTTGTCCTAAATACAGAACAGAAAGAATTTACCCTGACAGCAGAGGATGATACACAGGCAGTTGTTTATGAAGGCGTTACCTATAAAAATGAAAGACAGAAAGTTTTCGTATCAGTAGAAAAGAAAGATTCTGTCACAGGCGAAAAGCTGGAAGGTGTTATTTTTGGACTGTATGCTGCAGAAGATATTCTTTCTAATCAGGGAGAGGTTCTCGTAGAGAAAGATACCTTGCTGGAAAAGAAAGCAACGGATGCAAAGGGAACACTTACTTTCGACAGTGATCTTCCACATGGAAAATACTATGTCAAAGAGGAAGTCAGAAAAGCTGGATATCTTCCAAATGAGGAAGTATGGAATGTAGATGCAACTTACGAAAATCAGAATCTTGCAAAGATTGAACTGAACAAAGAAGTTGAGAATCAGCCGACAGAAACACGCATTACAAAAACAGATGCAACTACCGGAAATGAGCTGGAAGGAGCCAAACTGCAGGTCATTGATAAAGACGGAAATGTTGTGGAAGAATGGGTAAGCAGTAAGGAAGAACATGTCATTTACGGACTGCCGGAAGGAAGTTATACCTTACATGAGGAACTGGCTCCTTATGAAGATGGCTATGTGTCTGCCAGCGATGTGATGTTTGAAGTCAAAGAAGATGGCAGTGTGACAAAGGTTGAGATGAAAGATGAATATTCCAAAGTGGAAATTTCAAAAACAGACCTTACAACCGGAAAAGAACTGGAAGGGGCAAAGCTTCAGATTATCCGCAAAGACGGAACTGTTCTGGAAGAGTGGATTACAGATGGAAAACCACATTCCGTTGAAAAACTCCCAGTCAATGAAGAACTTACTCTGCGTGAGATCACAGCACCGGATGGTTACGAGATTGCGGAAGATGTCACATTTACATTGAAAGATACAATGGAAGTCCAGAAAGTAGAAATGAAAGATGCCAGAACACCGGAGAAAACAACAGAAAAAACAAATGCACCAAAAACAGGTGATAACCAGAAAATATGGGCGTTTGTTCTGCTTGCACTGGCATCTGCTGGAACAGCTACAGGAGTGACTGTATACCGCAGAAAGAAGTCAAAAATGACAGACAACAAAAAAGAAACAGAAGAAAAATAAAATAAGAATTACAGGATAAACCAATCTGACAGGGCAGGAGATGTGCATAAAGCAGCTTCTGCCCTGTCTGTATATAAGGAGAAGAATGATGAGACGTTTTTATACAGCAGAATCAGTAACAGAAGGACACCCAGACAAAGTATGCGATCAGATAGCAGATGCAATCTTAGATGAATGTCTGCGTTACGATCCATCTTCGAGAGTGGCGTGTGAAGTCCTTGCTACAAGAGGAAATGTGTTTGTAGCAGGAGAAATCACCAGCGGATATGAACCACCAGTGTTTGATGTGATCCGAAAAGTTTTAGAAGAGTGTGGATATTGTACAGATGGGATAGAAATGGATACGTTTGTACACCAGCAGAGTCCAGATATTGCGAAAGCAGTGAGTGTGTCGAAAGAATTTCGGGATAATATCGGCGCAAAATTAAGAGATAGAAGCAGGGGAGCTGGAGATCAGGGTGTTATGGTCGGATATGCGTGTGATGATACTCCGCAGCTTATGCCAATGCCGACTGTTCTGGCACACCGGATCACACGTGAACTTTCGGCTTGCAGAAGAAGCGGATATATCAAAGATATCTTTTCGGATGGAAAAGCACAGGTAACCGTAGAATATGAAGATGGAAAACCAGTGAGACTGGAAAGTGTTGTTGTTTCCTGCCAGCATGGTGCAGAAAAGAGCCTGAAGAAGTTAGATGCCGAGATTAGAGAGAAAGTGCTTCGCTCAGCACTCAGATTACTGCCGCCGGATGAGGATACGAAGATTCTGATTAATCCGTCAGGAAAATTTGTGTGTGGAGGGTTTGATGCAGATACCGGACTGACGGGGAGAAAGCTGATGGTGGATACTTATGGCAGTATGATTCCGCATGGCGGCGGTGCATTTTCGGGAAAGGACTGTTCGAAAGTAGACCGTTCGGCGGCTTATATGGCAAGGTATATCGCCAAAAATATAGTAGCTGCTGAGTTTGCAAGCAAGTGTCAGGTGTCTCTGGCTTATGCAATCGGAGTAGCAGAACCGGTTATGATTGAGGTAGATACCTTTGGTACAGGAAAAGTGTGTGCAGATGATTGTCTGGCGGCAGCAATCCCACTGGTGTTTGGAGTGACACCCGTTCAGATCATGGAATCCCTTCGATTGAATCGTCCGATTTTCCGGCAGACGGCAGTTTTTGGTCATTTTGGAAGAAAGGAGTTTCCTTGGGAGCGGACAGATAAGGTACTGGCTCTTCAGGATACGATTCTGTAATGCCTTGGGTAACAGAAGAAGAGATTCAGGCAGCAAAAAATATGACTGCGTATGAGTATTTGCGAACACATCAGGCACAGCGGCTGCAAAAGACAAGGACCAGAAATGAATGGCAGTTGACGGACCATGACAGTTTTAAAATCAATGAATTGTCGAGTAAATGGCATTGGAAATCCAGAGATATCGGGGGAGTGTCTGCACTGCGGTTCCTGATTGAAGTGGATGGAATGAAATTTACAGATGCTGTAAAACTGCTGTGCGAAGAGAGTCCGTCTTTTATTCCGACACAGTCTGCCGAAAAGGAAAAACCACTATTTAAACTGCCGGAGAGATATTGTAATTGCAGACGAATCAGGGCTTATTTAAACCACAGAGGAATCAGCGATGAAGTGATCACATATTGTATTTCACATGAAATCCTTTATGAAAGTGTCCCGTACCATAACGCAGTTTTTGTTGGGAAAGATGAATCCAGAAAAGCAAGATATGCATTCCTGCGAGGAATCTATGAAAAAAACGGGAAGGGATTCAAGATGGAGCAGACCGGGAGTGAAAAAAAGTACAGCTTTTGCATTCCACCTGAAAGAGAAACAAAGCGAGTTGCCGTATATGAAGCGTGTATTGATGCATTGGCACACATGACACTGGAAGAAGGAAAGAGGGATAAATATCGTCTTTCCCTTGGGGGAATCGCTGCTCCGAAAGAAAACACACAGATACAGAGTGAACGTTTTAAAAAGCTGCCGGATGCACTGGAAGAGTTTCTGAAGAACCATCCGGAAATCAAAGAAATTGAAATCTGCACCGATAATGACTTTGCCGGGAGATGGGCGAAAGAACAGATGAAAAAACATTACGAGGGAACGTATCAGATTATCTGCAATCTGCCGGAAAAAGAAGGGGAAGATTATGCAGACCTTGCGAAAGAAAAAAAGCAGGCAAATAAATGCAGGGACAGACCATTGGAAAGAAGGTGATAGAGAATGGAAGAAAAAGGAACGATGCACGTACATCTGTTGACGGAGCTGACTGGAAATCTTTATTCAGAAGAATCCGAATGGGAAGAAGAGTGGTCGGAGAGTGATGAATATGGAATGCCATTAGATGGAACAGAACTTGCCGATTATGAAGAAGTCATCCGAGAAGAACTGGAACGCTATGGGGAAGATGATCTCATGCAGTATTTTGACGGAAGTGAGTCCATTCAGGAAAAGATACAAAGTGCAGTTGTTACGATAGAAAACAAAGACGGAATCCTGTACGGCTGTACCAAACTGGAATTAAATGAATTTTTAAGTCAGGAAGAACTACAGGAATTCACCGAATACATTACAGGGCAGTACAGTGACGGGTGGGGTGAAGGATTTGAACAGAGGGATATCAAGGTAGATGGTGGAACGATGAATGTGCATTTTTGGCATCCTAATATGGAACAGCCGAAAATGTATGAAAAGAAAACAGAGCAGATTCCGACAAAGCCTGAGAAACAACGTCCCAAGTTACAGCTCCTTGGACATGATGGGAATATTTTTTCCATTATGGGCGATGCCTCAACTCTTTTGAAAAAGAATAAACAGACAGCAGAAGCAAAAGAAATGCGTAAAAGGGTATTGGAAAGTGGGGACTATTACAAAGCACTTTTGATTATCAGCGAATATGTAGAAACTGAGTTGAGTCCGCCGCCCAAAGAAAATAAAAAGACAAAGAAGAAAAATCAGCCGGAACGCTGAGAAAAGAAAGGATGATGCCTATGACAAATGGCCTGAGTTTGGAAGAACTTATGAAAGAGGGAACATACCCGGAGGAATATACTGAAGGGGAAAACTGGAAAATATTACATGGAGATACATTAAAACTGGTCAAAGCATTCCAGCCGGGAATCTTTGATGCAGTTATTACCGATCCGCCGTATGCATCCGGTGGAACAAAACAGAATGAAAGAAATCGTACTACAAATCAGAAATACAGCAGTATGAGTGCTGCCAATGCACTTCCGGATTTCGATGGGGATAACAAAGACCAGAGATCTTGGACGCACTGGATGGCTGAATGGCTCTATGATGTGCGGAAAGCCTGCAAGAAAGGTGCTCCGATCTGTCTGTTCATTGACTGGCGTCAGTATCCATCGATTACCGATGCATTGCAGTGGGCAGGATGGATCTGGCGAGGAACAGCGGTGTGGGATAAGGGAAACTCCCGTCCACAGAAAGGCCGTTTCCGCCAGCAGGCTGAATATATTGTGTGGGGCAGTAACGGACCGATGCCGATCAACCGTCCGGTATCTTGTCTGCCGGGCGTCTTCCGATATGGCAATCCGCAGAACCGGATTCATGTGACAGAGAAACCGTTGCAGCTTATGAAAGATGTTATCCAGATTTGTGAACCGAGAGGGCTGATCCTGGACCCGTTTGTCGGAGCAGGAACAACTGTCCTTGCAGCGGTTATGACAGGTTATCGTGCAGTGGGAATTGAGGTAACAGATGCCTACTACAAACTGGGAAGTGACAGAGTGAAAATTGCATTAGAAGCAGAGCAGAAAGAGGATGAAAAGTAGCCGGGATGTCCAATTGGACATCTTGTTTTTTATAGAGAAAATGAGTGGCATCCAACTGGATGCAGGAAGGAGATGGAGCGTATGGAACAGGCGCTGGCTTATGTGTGCTGTTCAGCAGAAGAAAGCCGGGTAAAAGTGCAGAAATATTGCAGAAAAATCTATGAACTTGGGTATGTACCAATCTGTCCGAGATTTGTATTCTCACCATTCTTGGAAGAGTCTGATGCAGAAGATATGCAGGGATATGGAAGAATGTCCCATATCCTTTTACGGAGATGCCGGATGGTAGTCGTATGTGGGAAAGAAGTGACAGGAACAATGAATACCGAAATCAGTATGGCAGACAGACTCCATATCATTTGTACGACACTTGATGGACTGGTACAGATAAAAGAATCAAAATAAATCAGAATCGAGTCAATCCGGTGCTACAGAAACTGGCGGTACTCGTTTTGCAAGCATAGCGTTTGGATATCCAAACGCACTTTGGGGAGAACCCCAATCCCCCGGACACAGACGGAAATGGAAAGGAAGGATCAAGTCATGTTAAGAAATGGAGTAATGATTGTAATCGCATTGATGAGCGGAGGATTTATAGGAGTGATAGTGACCTGTTGCATGGTTGCAGCGAAAAAATCCGATGAGGATCTTGGCGGTATGATGAAAGAGGAAGAGAAAAAAGAAGGGACGGTGATGCAATGCGAAAACGAAACCATGTGATCCCGGTACGGCTTAATGCAAGGGAAGTCAGGGAACTGAATGAGCAGGTCGAAAGAAGCGGTCTGAGCCGGGAAGAGTTTATGCGTTCGTTGATTTTAGGAGCGCAGGTTCATGCAAAACCCTGTGAGCATCATCCCGAATTGCTCCGAAAGATTGCAGGCTTATGCAACAATGCCAATCAGCTTGCACATGTTGCCAATGCTTCTGGTATGGCAAGCGAGCAGAGTATTCAGGAAATGCTGCGGCTTACCAAAGAGACATGGCATCTGGTAAAGGAAGAGTGGTAATGACCGATGGCTTATACAAGTGTTATCCCCGTCCACCGCCTGGACCGTTCCATCGAATATGTGAAAGACAAAGAAAAAACCACACAGAAAGCAGACTCTTTGGAGGCTGCCATTGATTATGCCATGAACCGGACAAAGACGGAACAGGCGGTCTTCGAAGATACCATCGGATGTACCAATGAAAATGCGTATGCAGATATGGTGGCAACAAAAAAGAGATTCCATAAGATGGGCGGTGTGGAAGGATACCATCTGGTACAGAGTTTTGCAGAAGGTGAGGTGACACCGGAACTGGCACATCTCATCGGACAGGAACTGGCAGACCGGCTCTTAAAGGGACAGTATGAAGTCGTTATCACAACGCATCTGAATACCAGACATTATCATAACCACATTGTCTGGAACTCTGTGAGCATGGCAGACGGGCGTAAGTACCACAGCAATGCAAAGAGTTATTATACGGAGATCCGGAAGATCTCCGATGAGCTGTGCAGAAAATATGGTCTGTCTATCATTGAATCCAATCAGAAAAAATCAATCCCTTATGTACAGTGGAAAGCAGAACAGGAAGGAAAGCCGACATGGAGAACGGCGATCCGTTTGGATATCAGGGAATCGGTACAGGAAAGCTACTCCTGGTCACAATTCCTAAAAGAGATGGAAAAGCGGGGTTATACATGGAAACTGAACAGGAAATACATTTCTTTAAAAGCTCCGGGAATGGAGCGGTATATTCGTCTGCGTTCCCTTGGAAAAAATTATTCTGAAGAGGAAATACGTGGGCAGATACTACAGCCCAAGGTGAAACGAGTCTATCAAAAGGCAGTACAGATTCATCCCAAAAAGAAACTGACCGGGATTCAGGCACTGTATTATTCCTATTTATATCAAATGGGGGTACTGCCAAAAAGACCGAAAAGGAGTCCATACGCTGTCAGAGAGGATATCCGGAAACTGGATCAGAGGATTGAACAGATTGAGTTTTTAATGAAGCATGACATTACGACCAGAGAACAGCTTGCCACATACCGTGAGCCGTTACAAAAGCAGATTTCAGAACTGATGAAGGAACGCAGAAAGCTCTATCGGAATGACAGTGAAGACAGTGGAAAAGCACGGCTGTCTGAAATCAATGAGGAATTAAAAAATCTCGGAAAAGAAGTCCGTATGACCGTCCGGATTGAAAAGCATTCATTGGAAATCGAAGAAAGACTTCGAAAGGCAGAAGAACAAAACCAGAATGAGAAACGTGTGGAACACAAAGAAAAAGAGAGTCAGGAGGTGAGATAAGTATGAATTACGGAGCAGAACCGGCAGATCAGGTGGTGCGGTACAGTCTGGAAGGAATGGAATACTCTTTGAAGATTACCGGAAATGTGGCAAAGCATGTGGCAATCTTTATTGCGGCCGCCCTGAAAGATCAGAAAAAGACAAGAGGGAAAACAAGGCTTACCAGAATGTTAAAGGAACAGCGCCCGATGAAATTTTTTACCGTTCCGGGTGACCGCTTAAAAGAATTTGCGAAAGAAGCCAAAGCGAGAGGTATCTTATATGTTGTCATCAAAGATAAGGTGAATCCGGATCAGACAGAGGTCATGGTATTTGCAGATGATGCAGCAAAGATGAACCGGGTATTAGACCGGATGAATCTGGATTTTGTAAAAGCAGAATCAGGCTCTATGGTTACAGAAGCAGTGGAAAAAGAGAATGCACCGGAAAAGGCAGAGAACCAGATGGAAAAAGAAACCGGGGAGAATGTACGGACAGAGACTGTTGTCCTGCCGGAAGGCAAGATAGAATTTGAACTGGATGATGCGGAAGAAATGTTCCAGATCGGGGATGAGGCTTTCCCGGAAGGAAATTTTACACATGCGCAGGAGGGGAAAGCAAAGAATCCGTCCGAACCTTTCTCGCGCAACAAAAATATTTCTTCCGGTCGGGAAACTAGCTGGGAAGAAAAGAATGAAAAACCATCTGTGCGGAAAGAACTCGGAGATATCCGTAAGGAACAGGAAGAGAAACGTAAGAGGCCGGACAGACGGAAAAATGCCAGAGAGAGCAGGAAGAAACGTAAGAATATGAAAACGAAAGGCAGGTAATGTATATGGATTTAACAGACATGATTTCAGGTGGAACGGAAGAACAGCAGATTCCTGAACAGAAATTGACCAAGGAAGAATATGCAGCCAAGAAGCAGCAGGAAAGAGAAGAGGTATGGGCTGAAGTAGATTCACAGGCACAGGGAGTTTTTCAGGATGGAGAAAAACTGAAAGGCTTTCTGGATTTTATGGCAGAGTGTAATACACAGAGAACTCCGAATCTGCTTTTGATCTACGGACAGCATCCGGATTTTAAGGTGGTAAGGTCTTATGAACGCTGGAGAGAAGAACACCGTTCAGTAAAAGCAGGGGAGCATGGCATTACTTATATGATTTCCACTGAATACGAAAAAGACGGTGAAATGCGGAGAGGGTATACGATCGGAAAAGGATTTGACATCAGTCAGATGTCAGGAAAGCCATTGGAAGAACGCCCTCAGCGAAGTCTGACAGAACTGATAGGAACTGTCTTAAAAGACCAGTCGGTACGTGTGCAGATTGAGGATGATCTGCCAGACAAAGTGCAGGCCCAGTACAATCCGAGATACCGTACCATTTATATCCGCAACGGAATGAGTGAAGTAACGACATTCCATGCACTGAACAGAGAACTGGCGTGTGCAGCACTGGACCAGCATACCGGAACCTACAGCCGACAGAAAGTCAGTGCACAGGCTTATTGTGCAGCCTATGTGATTGCGAAACGTTATGGTGTGGATGTTACCGGATTCAATCTGGAGTATATTGCACAGAGGAATGAATGCGGAAAGAAAGATCCGCAGGAACTGAGAGACTTTTTAAATGATGTCCGTCAGGCTTCCTACAGTATACGAAACCATATCGAACGCAATTTTGGTGCAAAGGAACAGGAGTATATAACCGATGAGTTCGCAATCGGAGACCCTGTAAAAATACCGGAAACCAAGGATGAAAAACCATCTGAACAAGTATCCGGAAAAGAGAAAAAAGCAAAGAGCCAGCCGGAACGATAAAAGTGAAAAAGTTGGACGGTTGGAGTAGCTATTACGGAGGTCTTGTGATATGGTTGGTGTAATAAAAAAAGGAGGTCAGCCAGATGACAAAATACTATTTGAAGATGGATAACATTATGAAAAATATGTTCGTGGTGGCACTGAATGATGAGCTGCAGGCACAGAGTGAGCAGGATGAATGTTTGGAAGAAACGAAAGCTCTTCTGAAAAAAGTAAGTGAATACGACCTCGCCCAGAAACGGCTGCAGATTACAGCCGGGGAACAAAGGCAGATCCGTAAGGCACTGAACAGGCTTAGAAGTAAATATCTTGCAGCCGGAAGATATAGTGATGGAATAGATAAAATCATTATTCAGGTTGCAAAACCGAATACCACCAGACACATGTTCTGGTAGAGAAAGGAGTGGTTGATTGGTCATTTATTCAAGAGAAAAAGTGGCAAGACTTAGAGAACAGTATCCGGCAGGAACAAGAATCTGTCTGAATTCGATGGACGGAGAAGCGGGTATGCCGCAGGGACTGGAAGGAACTGTGCAGTATGTGGATGATGCAGGCCAGCTCGGTGTTAAGTGGGACAACGGCAGAAGTCTCTCACTGATACCGGGAGTGGATTCCTTTCATAAGAAAGAAGGACAGGAACATCCAGAAGAAAAGCCACGCAAGAAAAGAGAATCTGACTTGCAGAGATAAGTACAAAAAAGCAGGACTGGGTTCTGTATCTTGTCTTTCTGCCATTTGTCTGGTGGGCGGCAGCGATTACCGCTTGTGCCATTACACCGGATAAGAATTTTATTCAAATCTTAGAAACGCTGAGCGAAAAACTCGAACAGCCGTTTTTTATCACGTATACACCGTATACGTTCAAATGTATTCTGATATTCACAGCAGCCTATTTCTTAGGCATTGGTATTTATGAATCCCAAAAAAGAAATTATAGAAGAGGCGTGGAACATGGTTCCGCAAAATGGGGCAACGTGTCCGAAATCTGCAGACGTTACTGCGAAAAGCAGTACACGAATAATGTGCTTCTGACACAGCATTTCCGCATGGGACTGGATGAATATAAGCATAAACGAAATTTAAATGTGCTGGTAGTCGGAGGTTCCGGGGCAGGAAAGAGCCGGACCTATGCGATTCCGAACATCATGCAGTGCAACTGCTCGATGGTGATCACAGATCCGAAAGCGGAACTTCTGCGCAAAACAGGAGGTGTTCTGGAACGGAATGGATATGAAGTCCGGGTTTTTGATTTGATCAATCCGGAGACTTCCTGGTGTTATAACCCGTTTGCGTATGTCCGGGATGATAAGGATGTACTGAAGCTGATCAATAACCTGATCCGCAACACAACACCGAAGGGAGCGCAGAGCTCAGACCCGTTTTGGGAGAAGTCCGAGACTGCACTTTTACAGGCACTTATGCTGTATTTGCTGCATGAAGCTCCACCAGAAGAACAGAACTTCCCGATGATCATGGAAATGCTTGGAAGCGCACAGGTCAAAGAAGATGATGAGGATTACCAGTCACCATTGGACATTTTGTTTGAAAGACTGGAAATGCGGGACCCGGAGAGTATTGCGGTCAAGCAGTATGCCATTTATAAGCAGGCAGCCGGTGTTGTATGCTCTAAAAGACTTCTTAATCAAGCAGTTGGGAAGTCTCTTAGAACACACAACCTAAAACCGAAGAAAGGAGCGCAAGTTA
>OLGO01000748.1_pt1 | contig 28037 bp, 24 predicted proteins | sample 1605861 | NCBI WGS metagenome assembly OLGO01 (sample SAMN03283253) | human gut metagenome | biome: human-associated habitat; material: feces | host: Homo sapiens | place: USA | collected 2013
GTGAGTCATAAACAACTCTTCTACATAGTCTTCTTCCAGAGTCTGCATACCTTTGATTCCTTTACCTCCACGGTTCTGCGCCTTGAAAGTATCATTTGACATACGCTTGATATAGCCAAGCTTCGTCATTGTAATTACAACTTCTTCCTTCGGGATCAGATCTTCCATAGAAATATCAAATTCATCAAATCCGATAGAGGTTCTTCTCTCATCTCCGTATTTATCGCGAATCACAATAATTTCTTCTCTGATCACTTCAAGAAGTAATTTTCTGTCTGCAAGAATAGCTTTCAATCTGCTGATCTGCTCCATCAGTTCTTTATATTCTGCTTCCAGCTTTTCTCTTTCCAGACCGGTAAGAGCACGCAGACGCATATCCACAATTGCCTGTGCCTGCACTTCAGATAATCCAAATCTTTCGATTAATTCTGCTTTTGCTATCTGAACAGTCTGAGATCCTCTTATAATCTTAATTACTTCGTCAATGTTATCAAGAGCAATTAATAATCCTTCTAAAATATGAGCACGCTCTTCTGCTTTATTTAATTCATACTGGGTACGGCGTGTCACAACTTCTTCCTGATGCTTCAAGTAATGATGCAACATCTCAAGAAGATTCATGACTTTAGGCTCATTATTTACAAGCGCTAACATAATAACACCGAATGTATCCTGAAGCTGTGTATGCTTAAATAACTGATTCAGGATTACATTTGCATTGACATCTCTTCGAAGTTCAATAACAACTCTCATTCCTTCACGGCTTGACTGATCACTTAGATCTGTGATTCCATCAATTCGTTTATCTCTTACCATCTCAGCAATTTTCTCGATCAGACGGGCTTTATTTACCATATAAGGAAGTTCAGTAACAATGATTCTGCTCTTTCCGTTAGGCATTGTCTCAATATTTGTCACTGCACGAACACGGATTTTTCCTCTTCCTGTACGATAAGCTTCCTCAATTCCTCTTGTTCCGAGAATTGTGCCGCCTGTTGGAAAATCAGGACCTTTTACGATTTCTAATATCTCTTCTATTGTTGTCTCTTCTTTATCTGCAATCTGATCATCAATAATCTTGACAACTGCATTGATAATTTCCTTCAAATTGTGAGGCGGTATATTCGTTGCCATACCAACAGCGATACCGGAAGTTCCATTTACGAGAAGATTCGGAAATCTCGCCGGAAGTACAACCGGCTCTTTTTCAGTCTCATCAAAGTTAGGTGCAAAATCAACTGTATTTTTGTTGATATCTGCAGTTAATTCCATAGAAATCTTACTTAATCTTGCCTCTGTATAACGCATGGCGGCAGCGCCGTCACCATCCACAGAACCAAAGTTTCCATGGCCGTCTACAAGCGGGTATCTGGTAGACCACTCCTGGGCCATATTTACCAACGCGCCATAGATGGAGCTGTCTCCATGGGGATGATATTTACCCATGGTATCGCCGACAATACGGGCGCATTTTCTGTGCGGCTTATCCGGTCCATTATTTAATTCAATCATGGAATAAAGGATTCTTCTCTGAACCGGTTTTAATCCATCTCTTACATCCGGAAGTGCACGAGAAGCAATAACACTCATCGCATAATCAATGTAGGAGGTTTCCATCGTTTTTTTCAGATCCACTTCGTGGACTTTATCGAAAATATTATCTTCCATTATGTTTTACCTCCTATACGTCTAAGTTCTTTACATATTTTGCATTTTCTTCAATGAATTCTCGTCTTGGCTCTACTTTATCCCCCATTAAGGTCGTAAATGTAAGATCTAATTCACTTGTTGTCTCTTCATCCATCGTAACTCTTAATAAAATTCTGTGTTCCGGGTCCATTGTTGTCTCCCAGAGCTGTTCTGCATCCATCTCTCCAAGACCTTTATAACGCTGAATCTTATTATTTCCGTCACGTCCGACTTCCTGCAAAATGCTATCCAGTTCTTCATCACTGTATGCATACCATACTTTTTTGTTCTTTTCCAGCTTGTACAGAGGCGGCTGTGCCAAATAAACATACCCTTCTTTAATAAGATCCGGCATAAACCTATATAAAAATGTAAGAAGAAGCGTACTGATATGAGCACCGTCCACATCCGCATCTGTCATAATGATAATCTTATGATAACGAAGTTTGGAGATGTCAAAATCATCATGGATTCCCGTTCCGAATGCCGTGATCATTGCTTTGATCTCTGCATTGCTGTAAATCTTATCAAGCCTTGCTTTTTCTACATTTAAGATTTTACCACGAAGTGGAAGAATTGCCTGTGTGGCTCTGTCTCTTGCTGTCTTTGCAGAACCTCCGGCAGAATCCCCCTCTACGATATAGATTTCACAGTTTTTCGGATCTTTGTCAGAACAATCTGCAAGTTTACCTGGAAGAGACATGCCCTCAAGAGCAGATTTTCTTCTTGTAAGATCTCTTGCCTTTCTTGCGGCTTCTCTTGCACGCTGAGCCATCACAGATTTTTCCACTGTCATTTTCGCAATAGTCGGATTCTGTTCCAGATAAATCTCAAGCTGCTTACTTACAACATTGTCAACAGCTCCTCTTGCTTCACTGTTTCCAAGCTTTTGTTTTGTCTGACCTTCAAACTGAGGATCTTCAATTTTTACACTGATAATCGCAGTAAGACCTTCTCTGATATCTTCACCTGATAGATTCGGCTCACTGTCTTTTAATAGTTTATTCTTTCTTGCGTAATCATTAAATGTCTTTGTCAACGCATTACGAAATCCTACAATATGGGTTCCGCCTTCCGGAGTTGTAATATTATTTACAAATCCATACGTATTATCACTGTAAGAATCATTGTGCTGCATCGCTACTTCTACTTCCACGTTATTTACATTACCTTCACAGTAGATAATATCTTCATACAGCGGAGTTTTGCTTTTATTTAAATATGCTACAAACTCTTTGATACCGCCTTCATAGTGGAATGTCTTTTCTACAGCTTCTTCTTCTCTTTCGTCTCGAAGAACAATCTTTAATCCAGCTGTCAAAAATGCCATTTCTCTAAAGCGCTGTTTTAAAATATCATACTCAAAAACAGTTTCTTCAAAAATTGTATCATCCGGCAAGAATGTTACTTTTGTTCCTGTCTTCTCAGGATCACATTCTCCGACAACTTTTAATTTGTAAATTGTTTTTCCACGCTCATAACGCTGTCTGTATATTTTTCCCTCATTATAGATTTCAACCTCAAGCCAGTTAGAAAGAGCATTTACTACCGATGCTCCAACTCCATGAAGACCGCCGGACACCTTATAGCCCCCGCCGCCAAATTTTCCGCCGGCATGAAGAATGGTAAATACAACCTCTACCGCCGGAATCCCTGCCTTGTGGTTGAGCCCTACCGGAATTCCTCGTCCGTTATCGACAACAGTAATGGAATTGTCCGGGTTGATGATTACCTGAATCTCTGTACAATATCCGGCCAACGCTTCATCCACCGCATTATCTACGATTTCGTATACAAGATGATGCAGACCCCGGCTGGATGTGCTTCCAATATACATACCCGGTCTTTTACGAACCGCTTCCAGCCCTTCCAAAATCTGAATCTGGTCCGCTCCGTACTCCGTATTTTCTCCGCCCATGTGCTGCCTCCTGTCATTCAATCAATTTATATTAAAACACCTGTCATGTCCTCTATTGGACATACGTATACTAATTTATTATAGCACAAAAACTACATTCTTTCCATTAAAACCGCAAAATCAATGTACAAAAAAAAGAACTGTATTTCTCATAAAATCAGAAACACAGTCCCTACTTTTACTGAACAAGATATTGATAAATTTCTCTTTTGGATACGCCTCTGTCCTTTGCAACCTTCTTCATCGCATCTTTTCTTGAGAATCCCTGTTTTTCGTAAATCTCCATATGTTCTTCGATAGAAATTTCCTCCCAGGAAGCCATCTCTTCTTCTTTCAGTTCCTGACGGCTTTTACCCTCTATCACAAGGACACATTCTCCCAGCGGCTTCTCATTCTCATAACGGATAATAAGTTCATCAATTGTTGTGTGAAAAGCCGTTTCATGCTTTTTGGTCAATTCTCTGCAAAGTGTCATTCTGCGATTACCAAGTGTCTCTTTCAGATCCTTAAGTGTACGGACCAGTTTATGTGGTGCCTCATACATTATGATCGTTCTGGTCTCGTTCACCAGTTCATCCAGAATTTCCCTGCGTTCCTTTTTGTCCATCGGAAGAAATGCTTCAAAAGCAAATCTTCTGGTTGAAAGTCCAGACAATGTCAATGCTGTAATGCAGGCTGCCGGTCCCGGAAGAGAGGTCACCTCAATCCCTGCGTCATAACACATTGCCGCCAGTTCTTCTCCAGGATCTGAAATTCCCGGCGTTCCCGCATCTGTGATCAGAGCAATATTCATCCCACTCTGCATCTTTTCAATCAATGTATAGGCCTTGTCGATCTTATTATATTCATGATAACTGGTCATGGGCGTTTTTATCTCAAAATGATTGAGCAGCTTAATACTGTTCCGGGTATCCTCTGCTGCGATCAAATCTACTTCTTTGAGTGTACGCAGAACACGCAGAGTGATATCTTCCAGATTTCCAATCGGCGTTGCACAAAGATATAATTTTCCGCTCATAAATCAGCTCTCCTTCTTAAGTTCTTATCCATAGCATCATACCATCCCATATATTTCCAGGATAGACTTTGTGTACTCTCCCGGCTTCTCATAAACGATCAGAGGACGTTCTACCGTAATTCTTGAATTTCCTCCCTTACAGGCTTCTATCAGCACCATATTCGGTTCTCTGTCTATGTATGGATATACCAGCTGCATGCGCTTCGGCTCCAGCTTATATTTCATCATCACCTGAAAAATCTCAGCAAGACGAAACGGACGATGCACCATGAAAAAATGTCCCCTGTCTTTGAGCACTCTGGAGGCCTGACTTACTACATCTTCCAGCGTACAAAGCACCTCATGCCTTGCGATCGCCTTTGCCATATACGGATTACGTAATCCATGCTCTCCTATCATATATGGAGGATTGCTTGTCACTACATCAAAAGAAGCTGCTCCAAAAATTTCAGCAGCCTCTTTGATGTCTCCGCATACAATATCAATTGCAGATTCCAGTCCATTATACGCAACACTGCGTGACGCCATATCTGCACATTCTTTTTGTATCTCAAGTCCTGTAAAATGTGTTCCCTTCTCCCTGCTCTTAAGCAGGATCGGAATAATTCCTGTACCGGTTCCCATATCCAGAACTCTTGCATTATTTCTGATCTTTGCAAAACCGGACAAAAGAACTGCATCCATTCCAAAACAGAATTTCTCAGGATTCTGAATTACATAAAATCCATTCTGCAGGTCATCGACCCGCTCTCCCAAATGTACCAGATCAGTCTGCGGATTTCTTTCCATGAGATTTTATATCTCCTTCTTTATCCTCAAGTTTTTCCAGTTCCTTCATTTCTTTGTCAGATATCTTGATCTTTTTTCTGCGCGCCCGAAACTTCAGTTCATCTACCGGAAATTCCTGAATTTCTTTTTCGTCGTTTACTTCAACAACAACCTTGACTCTCTGACGAAGTACATTCACACTCTGAACCGTTCCCTGAATGCCATCCGGAAGTGTAACAGTATCTCCGATTCCCGGAAGCTTCTTATTCAGTTCCTCATATGTCTCCTGCTCATTCTTGAGACAGCACATCAATCTTCCGCATACACCGGAAATCTTGGTCTGGTTCAGCGAAAGATTCTGCTCCTTCGCCATCTTGATGGATACCGGTGCAAACTCTGAGAGATAAGTATGGCAGCAGAGACATCTGCCGCAGATTCCAATTCCTCCCAGAATCTTGGTCTCATCCCGGACTCCGATCTGCCGCAATTCAATTCTTGTCTTGAAAATCGCAGCAAGATCTTTGACTAACTGACGGAAATCGATTCTTCCGTCTGCTGTAAAATAAAACAACACTTTGTTGTTATCAAATGTATATTCTGCATCGATCAGCTTCATCTCCAGGCCATGCTCACGGATCTTCTTCTGGCAGATCTTAAAAGCGTCTTTTTCTTTAAGACGATTCTGTTTCTCTCTGTCTTCATCTGCCTGAGTTGCCACTCTTAATACTTCTTTGAGCGGATGAACCACCTCGTCCTCTCCGACTTCCTTCGGTCCAAGTACAACTCTTCCAAACTCTACTCCGCGGGCAGTTTCTACGATCACATGATCGCCCACCTGCATCTTATAATTCTTCGGGTCAAAATAATATATTTTACCGACATTTCTGAATCTGATTCCAACTATCTTTGTCATTCTAACTCTCCCTGATCGTCAGGAACAGAAGTTCAAGAGCAAGCTCGAAATTTACATTTGCACGCAGACGTACCTTTGTTTTTTCCAGTGCCTCCAGTATCTTTTCGAGATTTTCATATGAACGCTGGCTCGCCTGTTCCTTTATATAATTAATTTCCTGCTTGAACACCAGATTGTCTATCTCTCTGGTAGCCTTGAACATCAGAACATCACGGAACCAGAACTGGAAAATATCCAGATAATCACTTATATGCTGCTTCTCATCAGAAAGCGCACGAAGCACATCTGTCAGCTCATACGTCTGCATAGTGTTTACATACTTCAGTATCTTCAGTGCATTCTCCGTCATCTTACTGAATTCTTCGGATGTTGCCGCTTCCTGAGCCTTTCCAATGCTTCCCTGTGCAAAAGATGCATCGATCTCTGCCTGATAATCCGGCACATGAAGACGCTCCATAAGATATTTCTTAACCAGATTGTCATCTACTACCTTCAGATCAAGTCTTACACACCGTGACTGGATCGTAGGAAGCAGAGCATCCACATTGCTGGTCAGCAGCATGATCACAGCGTATTCCGGCGGTTCCTCAATTGTTTTAAGAAGAGCATTCTGTGCCTGCACCGTCATCATCTCCGCATCCGGAATGATATATATCTTGTGCTGGCTGCAGTATGGCTTGATCGCTACATCATGGATCACCTGATCACGCACCTCATCGATGGTAATAGTTCCCGGTTTCTCATGATTCACCATAATAATATCCGGATGGTTCTTACCTATGGCTTTCTTGCAGGAATCACACTTCTGACATGGCTCCGTTCCCCCAGCCTCGCACTGAAGAGTCATTGCATAAGTCGTTGCAAGAAGCTTCTTTCCCGATCCTGGTCTTCCGGTAAAGATATAGGAATGAGATATCTTTCCTGTCGTCATGGCATTCTTCAGATGCCTGATGATTTCTTCATGTCCGATAATATTGTTGAAACTAACCATTCAGAATCACCTCTCTCGTTTATAGTTTCTATATACGAATCTTTGTTCGCTATTTCTACATTATAGCATACTTTATTGCCCATTCAAAACTATTTTTGTCTGCGAAAAGGAATTTATATAATTTATAATATTTTTGACACATAATTCTAAATTATCATTGGTAAATCTTAATTTAATTCCTGTTTTCCGGATATTTTCCTCCGAAAAATCTTTCTGGTCTGCCAGAAAGCGCCTGCACAGTTCTTCGTACTTTGGATTGTCCTGTTCTCTTTCTCTTAGCAGTGCTCTCTGTAATCTCTCCCCGTCCTCTACCTGAATATAGATTGGTATTACATACTCTGCTCCATAATATGCTTTTAGTTTCTCATAAGATTCCAGTGTACCGATTCCCAGATAATTTCCCTCCGAAAGATCTACCTGTCCGTCATCCGCAGTAAAATATGTCCAAATACCATGAACTGTATGATAAGCTCTGGCTTCGATCAGCTTTCCGGCTGCCTCAAACGCCTGAAGCCTGCTGTCATCTGTAAAATAATACTGTACACCTTCCTCCTCACCTGCACGGATAGGTCTTGTCGTATACAATATAAGCTTCTTAAGATTCAGTTCTTTATTTTCCACCAGCAGTGAATATATCCTGTCCTTACCGCTGGCACTTTTTCCCATAATATAAAAAATTTTTCCCATGAAATCAGCCTGGCTGCTCCTTCGTAGTATTCTGGGATATTACACGGATGGTATGATTGGTATAATCCTCCAGTCCCTGCAGATATAATCCCTCTTCCATGTATATTCTCATATTACGGATAAATTGTCCAGTAATCTGTTCTCCCGGAACGATCAATGGGATTCCCGGCGGATACAGATATCCAAATTCCGCAGATATCCTGCCAACGCTTTCTTCCAGTCTGCAAACCTCACTCTCCGCTTCCATCGCCTCAGTAACAGACATAAGCTGATTCATAGATGTATATGCAATTCTTTCAGCAATCTGTCCTTCTGTTTTTCTCTTTTTCTGTGATTCTTCCTGATCAATTTCTTCTATTGCCCGGCACAGTCTCTCAAACCCTTCCTCGCTGTCACCAACTGCTGCCAGTGCAAGTACATAATGCTCCGTTTGCATCTCTACCTGAATGTGATATTTCTCAAGAAGAAGCTGTGCCAGTTCTGTTCCTGTCATCGAAGTATATCGTGTAGAAAAGATCAACTTGGACCGGTCATAATCAAATACTCCTGCTGAACCGATTTCCGGAGAAACCAGACGGATATACTTACATTCTGAGAGTCTTCGTCTTGCCTTCTCAAGAATTCTGGTAAATTCCCTGAACATTTCTTTCCCATCCGTAACCATCTTATCCATACAGGCATCTATACTTGCCATCAGGATATAGGACGGACTGCTGCTCTGATAAATCCCCATAAATCTTCGAATCATTCTGCTGTCCACACGCTCACTGCAGTTATGAAGAACTGCTGTCTGTGTCATTGCCGGAAGTGTCTTATGAAAACTCTGGATAACCAGATCTGCTCCCAGATCTGCCGCTGATACCGGGAAATAATTTGAAAAATGAAAATGTGCTCCATGTGCCTCATCCACGATCAGTGGAATTTCATGTCTGTGCACGATTTCTGCGATCTTCCCAATATCAGATACTACGCCGTCATAAGTGGGGGATGTGATCAGCACTGCTTTGATCTCCGGATTCGCGGCCAGTGCTCTTTCCACCTTATCCGGTGAAATTCCGCCGTTTATCCACCACTTTTTGTCCATCTGCGGATAAACATAAGTCGGTGTCAGATTTCTAAGATACAGAGCATGATAAACAGCTTTATGACAGTTTCTTGCAACAAGTATCTGTCCGTTTCCTGGAACTGCTGCTGAAACGGCTGCAAGGAGTGCTGCTGTACTTCCATTGATGCTGTAATAACATTCTCTTGTTCCATATACCTCTGCCGCTGCTTCCTGAGATTCTTTCAGAATTCCCTCCGGATGATGCAGATTATCAAATCCTTCTATTTCCGTGATATCCCGGTCAAATGGCAGTTTCGTATCGACGGTTCCTGGATTTCTTTTGTGACCCGGCATATGAAACGGATAATAATCTTCCCTGCTGTAATTTTCTAATGCTCTATATAATCTTTCCATAAATTTTATACCTTAAACCTGTAGCCTACACCCCAGATGGTTTCGATATACTGAGGTTTTGCTGTATTAAATTCAATCTTTTCACGGATTTTTTTAATGTGAACAGTGACCGTTGCAATGTCTCCCACAGATTCCATATCCCAGATCTGGCGAAACAGTTCTGCCTTGGTAAATACACGATTTGGATTTTCTGCAAGAAAGGTAAGAAGATCAAATTCCTTGGTTGTAAATGTTTTCTCTTCACCATTTATCCATACTCTTCGGGCAGTCTTGTCAATCTTGATTCCACGAATCTCTATAATATCATTCTTTGCCACGTTGGAGCCTACAAGTCTGTTATATCTTTCCATATGGGCCTTTACTCTTGCAACCAGCTCACTTGGGCTGAATGGTTTCGTCATATAGTCATCTGCCCCAAGTCCCAGCCCCCGGATTTTATCAATATCATCTTTCTTCGCCGAAACCATAATGATCGGAATATTCTTTTCCTGACGTACCTGACGGCAGATATCAAATCCGTCAACTTCCGGAAGCATAAGATCAAGAATGATCAGATCATACTCTTCCTTCAGAGCCTTTTCAAGGCCCATATCACCTCTTGTCGCAATCTCGACCTCAAATCCGGATAATTCCAGATAATCTTTCTCCAGATCTGCGATTGCTTCTTCATCCTCAATAATCAGTATCTTACTCATTTACAGGTACCTCCTGGTATTTTCTCAAAACAAAGTACATGATCGTGCCAATATCCTCCCGGCTGGTGGCCCATACCTTACCGCCATGATCCTCCAGTATCTTTCGCACGATTGAAAGGCCGATTCCACTTCCTCCTTTTGCAGAATTACGCGAAACATCTGTCCGGTAAAAACGATCGAAAATATACGGAAGATCTTTGGCTGCAATCCCCTTTCCGTTATCTTCAATCTCGACCTGCACAAAATCTCCGACATCTTTTACCCGGATCTGTATGATGCCCTTCATTCCTTTTGCCTTATCCATATATTTAATGGCATTACTGATAATATTATGGATCACTCTTCGAATCTGTTCTCCATCGGCAATGACCTGTACATCACTGTCTACATAATTGGCATAACAGAGCTGAATTCCTCTTGTCTCCAGTTCCAGACCAACTTCCTCTGCACAGTCCGAAAAATAATCTTCTACATTCAGTTTACTGAAAGTATATGGAATACGGTTTGTATCAATCTTGGAATAAAAAGTAAGCTCGTTGATCAGATGATCCATCTCAACCGTTTTATTATAGATTGTACGGACATAACGATCCATCTTTTCCGGTGTGTCTGCCACACCGTCCATAATACCCTCAACATATCCCTTTACAGCTGTGATCGGTGTTTTGAGATCATGCGAGATATTACTGATCAGTTCCTTATTTTCTTTATCCAGAACAATTTTTTCTTCTGCCGATTCCTTGAGCCTTCTTCTCATTTCTTCGAAGTCCCTGCAAAGTTCCGAAAACTCATCTGTTCCCTCCACAGAAAGAACAAAATCAAGATTGCCATCCTTGATATTCTGCGTGGCTTTCCGCAGTTTTACCAGTGGAGTGGCTACACTTCTGTATATCCAGAGTCCTACAGACACACTGGTAAATATCAGAATAATCAGTGCCGTAAAAAACAGATCCTTCGTCATGATCCGAACTCCCAGATCACTGACATCTGTTTCTCCGATCGTAATGTCATATCCTGCTTCCTGAATCGTATCATTCCTGGCAGAATTCCTGTGTTGAGCTTCGCTGAATCCATATAAGGCAGCGGCTAACAGCAGCATCGGAACAAGTATGATCATCAGAAATCCAAGTATGATCCTCTGTTTTAATTTCATAACGCATCCTCGCCTCTTGCATTAGTAAAGTATAGAAAAAACGAACGCATATATGTCGAATCTGTATTCGCTATATATGCGTTCATTATATCATATCAAGATATTCCTATCTCTAAATTTTCTATAAAAACAGTGAAAAAAACATGTCTTACAGATATTTCTTCAGATCATCAACCTTATCCAGTTTTTCCCATGGAAGATCTACATCTGTACGTCCAAAATGTCCGTAGGCAGCAGTCTGTTTGTAGATTGGTCTTCTTAAGTCAAGCATACGGATGATTCCTGCCGGACGAAGATCAAAATTCTCACGAATGATCTCAACAAGCTTGCCATCAGAAAGTTTTCCTGTTCCAAATGTATTAACATTAACAGAAGTCGGTTTTGCAACACCAATTGCATAAGAAAGCTGGATCTCACATTTGTCAGCCAGTCCTGCTGCAACAATATTCTTTGCCACATAACGTGCTGCGTATGCTGCTGAACGGTCAACCTTTGTGCAGTCCTTACCAGAGAAAGCACCGCCGCCGTGACGGCCTGCTCCACCATAAGTATCAACAATGATCTTACGGCCTGTAAGTCCACTGTCACCATGAGGTCCGCCGATTACAAAACGTCCTGTAGGGTTGATGAAATATTTCGTATCCTCATCGACCATATCCGCCGGAATAATCTCATCAAAGACATATTTCCTGATATCTTCGTGGATCTGTTCCTGAGTAACTTCCGGATCATGCTGTGTTGAGCATACAACTGCATCGATACGGATCGGTTTTCCATCTTCGCTGTATTCAACAGTTACCTGAGTTTTTCCGTCTGGTCTTAAGTATGACAGGGTTCCGTCTTTACGAACCTTTGTCAGCTGACGTGCAAGCTTATGTGCCATGTTGATCGCATATGGCATATATTCTTCTGTCTCATTGGAAGCATATCCAAACATCATACCCTGGTCTCCGGCTCCGATCGCATCGATTTCGTCTTCGCCCATTTTTGCCTCCAGAGCCTTATCAACACCAAGTGCGATATCTACGGACTGCTCATCAATTGCAGTGATAACTGCACAGGTTTCAGCATCAAATCCGTATTTTCCACGGGTATAGCCGATTTCTCTTACAGTATCTCTTACGATCTTCTGGATGTCAACATAAGCACTTGTGGTGATCTCACCCATAACAAATACAAGACCTGTTGTTGTAGCTGTTTCACATGCTACACGACCCATTGGATCTTCTTTCATGATTGCATCAAGAATGGCATCGGAAATGGCATCACACATTTTATCCGGATGACCTTCAGTTACTGATTCAGATGTAAATAAAATTTTCTCCATGATTTGTTCCTTTCTTACAACTCATTTACCAGTGTCTTCTGTATAACAAAATAAGACAGCCCAAACAATAGGACTGTCTTGAATTTCATCTCAATCCTCTTATTGTTCGATCACTCGCTCAGGTTGGCACCTTCCTCTTATGGGAGGGGTTGCCGTGGCTTCACAGATCCTTTGTATCTCCACCACTCTGAATAAAAGGCCGCTTTATAAAGTTATCATCGTACATACAATAAACTTATTTTATATACTTGTCAAGTGTTCAGATCGACAATTTTTATCAACCTACACGAAGACGGAATTTCTGGATTTCCTTCTCGCTAGAAACTCTTTCGATCTCAGCTCCAAGACTTCTCAGTTTCTCCTCAAAGTTCTCATAACCTCTCTGGATATAAACGATATCATCCACAACCGTGATTCCATCTGCTGCCAGACCTGCAATGACCAGTGCCGCACCTGCACGAAGATCCGGTGCACTGACTCTTGCTCCTGTCAGTTTGCGAACACCATCAATAATCGCTGAATTTCCCTCGACTTTAATATTTGCTCCCATTCTGGAAAGCTCGTCCGCATATTTGAAACGATTTTCAAAAATACTCTCTGTCACGATACTTGTTCCCTCTGCAAGAGCAAGTGTAACAGCGATCTGCGGCTGCATATCTGTCGGATATCCCGGATACGGAAGTGTTTTGACATGAGTGCGGTGAAGTCTCTTTCCGGCACGTACACGTACCGCATCATCAAATTCTTCAACCTCACATCCGATCTCTTCAAGCTTTGCAGTTGTTGCTTCAAGATGCTTCGGGATAACATTCTTTACTGTAACATCTCCACCGGTTGCAGCAGCAGCAAACATAAACGTTCCCGCTTCAATCTGATCCGGAATGATAGAGTATTCTGTACGATGAAGTTTCTCAACTCCTTTGATACGGATAACATCTGTTCCTGCACCCTTGATGTTTGCTCCCATACTGTTCAGGAAGTTGGCCACGTCTACGACATGTGGCTCTCTCGCCGCATTTTCGATCGTAGTACGTCCGGATGCCAGAGAAGCAGCCATCATAATATTGATCGTTGCGCCAACAGATACAACATCCAGGAAAATATGGCTTCCGTGAAGGTTCTCTGTCTTTGCTACAATTGCACCATGAAGGATGTTTACCTCTGCTCCTAATGCACGAAATCCCTTTAAGTGCTGGTCAATTGGTCTGCTGCCGATGTTGCATCCGCCAGGAAGCGGAACCTCTGCATGTTTATACTTGCCAAGTAATGCGCCGAGAAGATAATAAGACGCACGGATTTTCTTAATATATTCATAATCTACACTGATATCATCAATTGTGGATCCGTTAATCTTAACTGTGGATCTGTCAATTCGCTCAACCTGAGCTCCTATCCCGGCAATTGCTTCCAGCAAAACATTAATGTCTCTTACGTCAGGCAGATTTTCGATAAGAATAGTTTCATCCGTCATAATTGCAGCAGAAAGAATAGCCAGCGCTGCGTTCTTTGCGCCACCGATCTCAACCTCTCCTACTAACGGATTGCCACCTTTGATTACATACTGTTCCATAAAGCACCTCTATAATTATTTTCACTCCGAAAGTCGAAGCGAATGCCAGATATAAATCTCATTCTCAAAATCTGTATTATAACACAGATTTAGCATTTGTAAATAAAAATTTACTCTGTTCCCCTTCGCTCCATTGTTAGTCTGACTGTTCACTTTACTCCTGACAGTACCTGTGAACAGTTACCTGTTAGTTACTTTGAATTGAATTCTCTTTTAGTATTTCCAAAAGGTCATGAAGACTTTCTTCCAAATCTTTCCCCTCTTCCTCCAGTACAACATCTGCATATTTCTCATAAAGCGGAGTACGTTCTTCGTACAGATCCTTAAGAGTCTGTCCTTCTTTAAGCAGAACGCCTCTGCACTGCAGATTGCCAAGACGCTTTGAAAGGGAATCCAAAGACAATTTCAAATATACAACTGTTCCAACAGACTTCAGATGATTCATAGCCTCTTCACAGTACACGACACTTCCACCGGTCGCAATCACTGTATGATTTACATCGATTGAAGCATTAACCCTGTTTTCAATTTCCTTGAATCCTGTATAACCTTCTTCTTCAATGATCTCACGCAGGCGTCTTCTTTCCTGTTTCTGGATCAGAAGATCCGAATCAAGAAACTGATAGCCCAATACCTTTGCCAGGACAACGCCTATCGTGCTCTTACCGACTCCAGGCATTCCTATCAATGTTATGTTATTCATAAAATGTCCGTTCTCCTGTTCCATTTCTTACAAATTGCTTAACGCCCATTTTATCATAAATGCCCTGTTTCTGCAATCCCTCTTTGATAACCCTCATTTTTTCGCACTTTTTCTCCGCTTTTTGACACTGTAACCAAAAGTGCCCAGTTTCTTTCCTGTGCCAAGATATTCTCCGTGGGAATATACCAGTGGACGTGCACGGTTGAGATCAAAGCGATTATTCTCATCCATATATTCTTCATCCGCATGTACCGCAAGTACTTCCGCGAGAAACATATCATGAGATCCCAGTTTCTTAACTTCTGTGACGCGGCACTCTATAGATACCGGTGATTCCCTGATCATAGGTGCCTTTACAAATTCAGCCTTTTCTCTTGTGAGTCCTGTTTCTTTAAATTTATCGACATCTCTGCCAGAACGCACACCACAGTAATCAGTAGCCCTGGTAAGTTTTTCTGTCGTCAGATTAATAACAAACTCTCCCGTTTCCATCAACATATGATGTGAAAAGCGACTTGGCCGGACAGATATATAAACCATCGGGGGATTTGTACAGATCGTACCGGTCCAGGCTACTGTTATAATATCATCTTGTCCTGCTCCATCTGTAACGCTCACCATTACTGCCGGAATCGGATACAGTATATTTCCTGCCTTCCAGGTCTGTTTTGCCATTGTTCCAAAATTCTCCTGTCTGTTCTTTTTGTTTATGCGTATTCACCTGACATCTGTGCAGCTTCCATAAGTGGAGGAATCAGCTGTTTCTTACGGGAAACCACACCCTCAAGATAGAATGCATCATCCTGCGGTTCCATCTTAAATGCATTCTCTGCCATTTCCTGACTTCCCTCTCCATAGAACAGAAGCTCTGTTGACTGGGTCATGATATCCGTAAGCATAAAGTAAACTCTTGTGACTCCGTGGCGTCCACACTCACTTACCATAAACGGAAGCAGTCTTGCCTTAATTTCCTTAAGCTCCTCTGAATCCATAGAACTGATCTGACCAACACCAAAACAGATGTCTCCCTCGGCGATAAACTTCTTGTAATCCTGATAAAAAATCTCTTCCGGAGATTTATCCTTCAGATTGCTTCCTGCCCGGAACATCTCTTTTGCAAACTGCTCAATAGAAATATCTGCGATCAGTGCCAGTGCTCCTGCTGCCATCTTATCCTGCAGTGTGCAGGTCGGAGAACGGAACATCAACGTATCTGAAATAATTGCAGCACACAGAAGTCCTGCAATCTTAGGCGGGATTTCAAGCTTCTGTTCGCCATAAATCTGATACATGATCGTTCCGGTACAGCCTACCGGCTGGTTACGGAAACTGATCGGCTGTACCGTCTGCAGAGTTCCGAGTTTATGGTGGTCGATGATCTCAAGGATATCTGCTTTTTCAATATTATCAACTGCCTGATCCACTTCATTGTGGTCTACAAGTACTACCTGTTTCTTGTGCATACCCAGGAAATTACGTCTGGATATCGTACCGATGCATTTTCCTTTCTTGTTGATAACCGGAAAGGCCCGATGACGATGCTTGATCATAACATCCTGTATGTCATCTGTAAAATCTTCGGTATTAAAAGTTACCAGATTATCTGTTTTCATGATATATCTGACAGGAATACTCTGGTTGATCAGTCTTGCAATTGTAAAGGTATCATATGGTGAAGCAATGATGATAATATCCTTTTCATGAGCCAGCTTCACAACATTTTCTGTAACCTGGATTCCAAGTCCCACAATAATACAGCTCACATTCTGGGCAATTGCCTGAAGATGATCTTCTTCACGGTCTCCCATGATGATCATGTCATCTTCCTCAATGTACTCTTTCATTTTATCCGGGTTCGCGGTTCCCACCATAACTCGTCCCTTGATAAAATATCCATGAGGATTTCCTTCAATGATCTCTCCATGGATAGTTTCTGCAATCTTCTGATACTGTGTTCTCGCTCTGGACAAAAGATAACTGTCCGTAGTATCCATATAAGTCTTTGCAATATCACCGATCGTGATCAGACCCTCAAGAGCACCTTCCTTATCTCTGATCGGAAGTGAAACAATGCTGTTTTCCTGCATGATATCCCATGCAGCCTTCAATGACATACTTTTGTCTGCATCCGGACTCATACGGATATCCATGTCCTTTACCTGTGTTCCGATATTGCTTAAATATCCCGGTGGTTGCACGCCAAAGCGACTCAGTACATATTCCGTTTCCTCATTGATCTGGCCGGCACGCTTCGGAACAAATCTCTGCTTCTGACTTGTCCTGTTTTTAATATCGCAGTATGCAATTGCTGAACATATAGAATCTGTGTCTGGATTTTTATGTCCTATAACAAAAATTTTCTCCTGATTTCTCATTGATTGCTATCCTTTCAATCCAGTTTAATATTTGCAAAAAGAGAGCCCAGTGAAGTGGTTGCCTGTTCTCCTGCATCCGGAACTTCATAAACTTCTTCTTCGATTTCTTTTGCCATCATATCAGATGCCTCTTTGATACTGAGACTGAGTTTTCCATCCTTGATCGCTGTGACTTTCACCTTCACCTTATCTCCCACTGAAAGAACTTCAGATGGCTTCTTGATCCTCTTCTCACAGATCTGAGAGATATGAACCAGACCAGAAAGACCGTTTCCAAGATTTACAAATGCCCCATATGTCTGCAGACTCTCAACAGTTCCCTCTGTGATCAGGCCGATTTCAAGATTTGATACTTTATTTCTGCGTTCTTCTTCTGCCTTTTCACGAAGGATCTCTTTGGCAGAAAGAATAAGTTTCTTACTTTCTTTGTCTACATCTATTACCTGTACTTGAATTGGCTTATTCAGATATTCTTCTGTATCTTCAACATATTCAAGAGAAAGCTTGGATGCCGGGATAAATCCTCTGACATCCTCCACATATGCAATCACACCTGCATTGGTGATCCCCTTGACTACAACATCCAGAACTGCTCCTGTTTCTTTCAGTTCTTTCAGTTTATCCCATGCAAGAACATCCACTGCCTCTACTCTTGAAAGCAGAATATTTCCGTTTCCATCATCTTTTCGGATTACTGTGGCAGAAATCTCATCACCTTCCTGTACGTTTTCCTTAAGACTAAATCCTGGTTCTCTGCTGAAATACTCTGCCGGAATCACACCTTCTGCATAGTATTTCAGATCAAGAATTACCTCTTTTTCATCTACGCTGATCACACTTCCGGTAAGAATATCTCCTTCCTCTATTGTCTTCATAGAAGCTTCCAGTTCTTTTTCATAATCTTTCATTGACTCAGTCATGATCTGTATTATCTCCTCTCATAAATTGCAGCTGTTCACCTTTCCTGCAAACAATTACAATCATTTTCCTGATATATCAAATATTTTAGATAAATTGTAACTATAAATCTTCTGAAAAGTTATATCAAACTTAGTATAACATATTTTTTATAGTGGAAAAAGCCACTTCCTCACAGAGTTTTTTGGGGGATGTCTTATTATCTGATAGTTTTAGACAAAATAAAAAGGCCTTCCGATAAAAGCCCTTATAAACGAGGAGTGCCCCGGTAGTGGTTTACCGGGGCGATTATTATGAAAAAATTTATGTGTAATGAAGAACATTACAACGTCTGTTAGTGAAGTTCTCTTCGAACTGTGTTTATAATAACAATCAATTATGAACTTTATATGAACAAACAGTAAAGTTTCCGTGTATTTGCACAATTTATTTTGCGTTTATTCGTTTTTTTTATTCAATTATACTATACTATTTTATTTTTTTTATATTTTTTCATGTTTGTTTTTCACAAACGCACTCCTGTCTGTCACACAAGGTCAGTTTAAAATACTTCTGGCCAAATCCACTAATTTACCGAGAATTCCCTTAACATCCTCTTTTGTAATTCCAAGCTCCTCCAGCTTATTATATACCTTATTCACCTGGCTTCTTAACTGCTCCTCGTCCAGATCTGTATTTTTGAATTTATTATATAACTGGATCAAAGTTGTTTTATCAGAGTCCGTCAGAGTAACGCCCACACTCTCCGCAGCCACATCAAGTGCAGATCCGATCTCCTCGTCTGTCACATCTACCTGTCCCAGAATCTCTTTTGTCTGCATGATCAGGTCAACCACTTTGTCTGGATTGGAGAGCAGATCATCTACTCCATTATCCTTAAGAATCTCTACTGCCTGATCAACCATCTCTGAACTGCTGTCCTGTGCATATACCATTACCGGTGTTGTACATGCCAGAGTTGCAGCCAGTACCAGTGCGCTGAATTTTTTGTTTATTTTCATTGTAATTACCTCCTGAAGCTATTATTTCCATGTAATCGCCCAAACATTTTCCATTCAGGCGAGCCTATTATAGCATACTTTTCAGGCTGTGTTGTAAACTTTTTTATCCTTGTTCTATTCATAAAACTTTTGACCTTTGTTCACTGTTTTTTCATAACTTCAACACGATTCCATCATATTTTCTGGATATACTAATGCCATAAAAATAATACAGCCAACATTATTTTTATAATTTTCTTTTTCATATGTTGATAACCTGAGAGGGCTATCAACTCTCCTTCCTTTTAAATTTAATAAATAGTAAAAAGCATCCGACCAGCCACCGGATGCTTTTTATTGTTTATTTATTTAATTTTACAAAGCAGTCTGACAATCTGGCAAACTGTTCCAATGTCAGTGCTTCTCCTCTGATATTCAACGGAAGTCCACATTCTGTAATTGCAGCCTCTACCTCTTCCCTGGAATACGGCAGCTCCTGTGAATTCTTAAGACTGTTTGATAATGTCTTTCTTCTCTGATTAAAGGATGCACGGATCAGACGGAACATCAGCTTTTCATCCAGCGTCGTTACCGGCGGATTCTGATGTCTTGTCAGACAGATCACTGCACTTCCCACCTTTGGTCTTGGCATAAAACAATTCGGCGGTACATTTGCAACAATCTTTGGCTCCGCATAATACTGAACTGCCAGAGAAAGTGCTCCGTATTCCTTAGAGCCCGGGCCCGTCTGCATTCTGTCTGCAACTTCTTTCTGTACCATTACAGTAATAGAACTTACCGGAACATGGCTCTCAAATAATCCCATGATAATCGGTGTTGTAATATAATACGGCAGATTGGCAACGACCTTGATCGGACGTCCCTGATTCTTCTCCTCTGCAATTTTGCAGATATCAGTCTTAAGGATATCCCCGTGAAGAACGGTTACATTATCCCACTCCTTCAGCGTATCCTTCAGAATTGGAATCAGCGCATCATCAATCTCAACTGCTGTGACTTCTCTCGCTGCCTCTGCAAGATACTGGGTCATGGTTCCGATTCCCGGACCAATTTCCAATACAAAATCATCTTTTGTAATTTCAGAAGCAGAAATAATACGATCCAGAACGTGTGTATCGATCAGAAAATTCTGACCAAACCTTTTCTGGAATACAAAACCGTACTTTTGAAGGACTTCAATGGTATATTTAGGATTTCCAAGATAAGGTGTGGTCATATTTTCTCCTCTCACTAATTAAAATCTTTCTCGTAAAGTACCAGATATCCATCCTGATTTACTTTTTTCTTGGAGATCAGTTTACGAAGACCGCCTCTGGACTTGGAAATTGCTCCATCAATGATGTCCTTAACTGCACCGATATTCATCGGCTGGTCTTCTTTCTGATTTGTGCTTATCAGATTGTACAGAGATAACATTGCCATCTGATCGATCGTATAGCCGTTTTCTCTTGTATAAATCTTTGCAAAATTAACAAGCTCATCATTCGTAAATACCGGAATATTGATCATAGATGTAAATTTAGAGGTAAATTTCGGGAATCTTGCGATCAGTTTACGCATTCCGATCTTCTCATCCTCAATGATCACGATCAGTCCATCTGTTCTGAATTCCATAGCTTTATTCAGCTGGTTCACCGTTTCTTTCGTCAGCTGATTTGCATTCTCGATAACCAGGAATCCACCTGACATCTTGCGGACAATGTCTGCGATATTTTTTCCGTTGATCTGATCAGCAAACACATATGCGACTTTTGAAGCCTCCAGATTCAGCTGTTTACAGATTGCAGGAATCAGACCTGAGATCAGTCTTGTTTTTCCAGTTTCACGTCCACCCATAACAATAATGTTTCCGGTTCTGGAAGTCTTATCAGAAGCACAGATCTGTGCATCATAAAGTGCATCTACGATCTGTTCTCTCAGTCCGGGTACCTTCGCAAAATAAGTAAAAAGCTTCTCTTCTTCTGAAGTCATCTTTTTCTCTCTCGGAATGATATCTCTTTCTTTGCGTTTCGGTTCCACTGTATAGAGCAGCTGCTCCATATCCTCCTCTTCCAGCTCAGCTTTTCTTGCTTTCCTGGATTCAGATTTCTTTACAGAGCTCCTGGAAGGTTTTATGGTTTCTTCATACTGATCCGTAAAGAAATCTTCATCCTCCAGTTCTGTGATATCTTCATCTTCATAACCGTCTTCTTCGCCGAAATCCTCATAGGAATCATCTTCCATCTCATAAGAATCCAGATCATCATAAATTTCTTCTTCCGGTTTTTCTTTCTTAACCGGCCCATTCAGAAATTCTTCCTCTGCGCTGCGAAGATCTTCTTCTGTCATATAATCCTCAGACTCTTCTTCAGTTACTTCCTGTACCGGAGTTTTTTCCTCGACGATCGGCTCTTTTGGAATTTCAATTCCCTGTGCAGTGGCCGCTTCAAGAATCATATCTTCCAGATTAAATTCAAAATCCTGTGTATCATCGTCCTCTGCTCCAGGCAGACAGATATTCGGAGCCTTCGGAATTTCCGTATGTAATGGATTCTCCATTCCAACGTTCTTCATCGCCTCCGGAATCTCAAGCTCTGGAAGTTTGGTTTCTTTTTCCTGTACAGTTTCTTCGATTTCTTCCGGCTCTGAGACCTCCTCAACAGTCGGAATTTCTTCAACTTCGACTGTTTCCTCCTCAACGGCCGGAATTTCTTCAGCCTCGGCTGTCTCTTCCTCGACTGCCGGAACTTCCTCTTCTTCCTCAACGTTTTCGATCACTACATCCGGAAGCTCGTCTTCTGCAGCTTCTTCAGGATTTCCCTGCTCTTCTTTTTGAATCTCCTGTTCTGTAACATTTTCAATTTTCTCTTCGATGGTACTGAAAACAGAAGTTCCCGGAGTTTTTGGAGGCGGAATGATTGCATCTTCCGGTTCAAGCTCCGGCACATTTGTCGGCTCCGCTTCTGAAGAAATATCCTTTATCATCTCTTCCTGTACAGCCTCTGCCGGAGTCTCCTCTTCTTCCTTCGTTAAATCATTATCAGCTTCTTTTTTCTTTCCTGTAAAAATATCACGAATGCCCTTGGATATTTTTTCCTGAAGACTCTCTGCTCCATTGACATCACGTTCATCAATATCTACGCTTTCAATAACAGGTGCATCATCCTCCGATACTGCGGCAGATTCCGTGTTTTCTTCAGACGGAGACTCTGCTTTAAGTTCTTCTGATTCCTCTACAGTCTTGAGTTTCGGAATAAACTGCCTGTCATATTTCTCTTTCTCGCTGCCAGTCAGCATTCCCATACGACTCTTCAGATCCAGAGCTTTCATGACATATTTACCGTCACTGAACCAGAGAACCATCTCATCACAGAGATCCAGACACTTCTTGGTATCTCCATTCTGATAATATAATTTTGCCAGCTCATATGACCATCTTTCCGTGAATTCCTTTTCTTTGTAGTCCTCAAGAATTCTGATCTGCTCTTCGAGCGGAGCCTGCTCTGCCTTACGTATTTTATATTTTAAAACGTACTGTGTACTGTCATTAGGGGCAACTTCCAGAAATTCATCATAGTATTCCATTGCCTCATCAATATCCTTCATTTTGAGGGATACTTCAATCAACCGATACAAAATATTTCTGCCGATAGGAGCTCTGTGATAAGCCAGAAGGAAAATCTCCCGGCTGTCATCATACCGCTTGTTTGCCGCATATATCTCACCTACAACACACAGAGTATGAACATTCTTTACACGACGCCAGTCAATACTGTCTACAACTTCCATGGCATCCTTGTAGTTTTTCTGTTCTACAAGGCGATTAATTTCTTCAAGTTTGATCCGAAATTCCTCTTTGTCCAATATATTCACCAACTTTCCCAGATTATGAACAGTGTAACATACACTAATATGCTTGTCAAAACTCTTTGTTACTGTTTAGGAAGGTTCAAAAATCTCACCTTTTACAACTTTGAAAACTTTATTCAGATGAAACTGATGACTCACAAAATCATCCAGTCCCGTACAGGTTATCAGTGTCTGTATGTCATGAATACAATCCAGAAGATAGGTCTGGCGGTTGCTGTCCAACTCTGAAAGTACATCATCCAGCAAAAGCACCGGCGTATCTTTAATTTTTTCTTTTACAAGATAAATTTCTGAAAGTTTCAAAGACAATGCTGCTGTTCTCTGCTGCCCCTGCGAGCCAAACTTTCGAATATCCACTCCGTTTACCATAAAACAGAGGTCATCTCTGTGAGGCCCGGAAGAAGTCATCTTCATCCGGATATCTCTGTCTCTGTTTTTTTTCAGAGTTTCTTCAAAAAATTCAGCCTCCGTACTGGGCTCATAAAGGACTTCAAGCTTTTCCTCTCCTCCAGTCAGGTTGCTGTGTATCTCCTGAATGACTGTATTCAGATCTTTTACAAACTCTTTTCTTTTGCTTATAACTTTCTGCCCGTACTGGAGCATCTGCATGTCCCAGATTTCAAGAGTATCGCGAAGTGCCGGATTATGATACATATCTTTGAGGAGTTTGTTTCTCTGGTTTACAATATGATTATATCCTGCCAGATCCGTAAGATATATCTGATCCAGCTGACAAAGCTCCAGATCCATGAACCTGCGTCTTTCTCCCGGGCCATTTTTTATAATATTCAGATCTTCCGGAGAAAAAAAGACAAGATTTACAATTCCAAACAGTTCTCTTGCCTTTTTGATCGGAAGACCATTGATCGCAACTCCTTTTGCCTTATTTTTACGGAGGTGCATATCAATCTTGTAGGAAAGTCCATCTTTTTTTATAAGCATCCGAATATGGGATTCTTCCTTTCCAAACCGGATCAAATCCTTATCTTTGCTGCCTTTGTGGGACTTTGTCGTCCCACAGATATAGACAGACTCCAGAATATTGGTTTTACCCTGTGCATTATCTCCGTAAAAAATATTCGTACCCTTATCAAAGTTCAGGTGAAGTTCCCGATAATTTCTAAAATTTTGAAGTTGTACAGATTCAATATACATAATTATTTTATAACTTTAATTTCCTGACCGTCAAAAGTGATCACATCACCTACGTATACTTTACGTCCACGTCGCTGATCTACTTCACCATTTACTTTTACATTTCCATCCTGAATTTCATATTTTGCCTGGACACCATCTTCCACAACTCCTGCAAGCTTCAGTGCCTGTCCAAGTTTAATAAATTCATCTTTTATTGTAATTTCCAAAATAATCCTCCTCTTATTCTGACATACTTCTGTTATCGGGTCTGATTCTGACTGATATTAACCGGTAAGATCAGATAGGTATAGGTTTCATCGTCATCTCTGATGAAGCATGGTGCTTTTGGATTCATCAGATAAAGATGGATTGTCTCATCATCAATAACTTTCAAAGCATCTATCAGAAACTTAGGGTTAAATCCGATAAGAATATCTTTACCTTCTTTGTCAATATCAATTTCTTCATTCATAGATCCCATGGAAGAATCTATCTTCAGTTCCATCTTATGATCACTGATCTCAATCACGATTGGTTTTTTATCTCCTTCTCTTACAAGAAGAGTTGCTCTGTCAATACAGTTTAGAAATTCTTTTTTGTTAACGCTTATCTTCGTATCATAATCACTGGAAAGCATCTGATCAATACGGAAATATTCTCCCTCAATCAGTCTTGATACCACAATTGTCTGATCAAATTCAAATAAAATATGGTTTTTTGTGAAATAAAGACTAACTTGATCATCAATTTCTCCGGAGAGGATTTTGCTGATTTCGCTCAGTGTCTTTCCTGGAACGACAATCTTGCGATCTGCATAATCTTTCTTGAGCGGCATTTTTCTGATAGAAATACGGTGTCCGTCCAGGGAAACAACTTTCAGACAATTGTCTTTGATTTCAAACAATTCCCCTGTCATTAAACGGTTATTTTCATTGACTGCAATAGAAAAAATTGTCTGGCGAATCATTTCTTTCAAAGTAAACTGAGAAAGAGAGAGCGCTTCATCCTTTTCAATAACAGGAAGATAAGCAAAATCTTCACCTGCTTTTCCAGGAATCGTAAATTTTGCTTTCTCACAGGTGATGGTGGCTACATAATTGCTGTCAGTTTTGATAGTTATATTACTGTCCGGAAGTCTTCTGATGATTTCATAAAAGATTTTGGCATCCAGTGCAACCATGCCTTTTTCTTCAATCTGTCCATCAACAATAGTTTCAATGCCAAGTTCCATATCATTAGTTGTAAACTTGATCTGATTTGTGGTTGCGTCCATAAGGATACATTCCAGAATAGGCATTGTTGTTTTGGAAGGAACAGCTTTCAAAGATATATTTACGCTTTTTAATAGATTGTTTTTTGAGCAGATAATTTTCATAGTGTGTATAACTCCCTTCATGTTTGAAAATTGGCTTTATAAATATATAAATATATAGATATCCGCCGTAGCCGCCTTAGGGGATGTTGATTGTGTGAAAAAGTCTTTGAAACCTTGAAAATAAAGGATTTATCGACTGTATAACTTCGTGTAAAACCACTGTACAACTTTGAAAGTAGGTGTGGATAAGTCTCTTAACCCTGTGGATTAATTTTTTTCTTTAAGATGTCAATGGAATTTTTGAGGTTCTCATTTGTCTTTAATTCGTTTTCAATTTTTTCGATTCCGTGCATAACAGTTGTATGATCTCTGTTTCCAAGATTTTTGCCGATGGTCTTCAGTGAAGTATCAAGGATCTCGCGACAGAGGTACATGGCGATCTGTCTTGGCATAACGATTTTGGAGCTTCGCTTATTACCGCAGAGTTCTGTAACCGTTACATGATAATGTTCTGCAACAACGGAAATAATATAATCCGGAGTGATCACTTTCTGTTCATTAGGAGAAATGATATCTTTCAGTGCCTGTTCAGCAAGTTCAAGAGTTACTTCTTTTTTCTCCAGTTTGGAGCTTGCCATTACTTTGTTGAAGGCACCCTCCAGCTCACGGATGTTGGATTTTATGTTGGTTGCAATATAATTAATGACTTCTTCGCTGATATTATAGCCCTCAAGTTCTTCTTTTTTGTGAAGAATTGCCATTCGTGTCTCGTAATCAGGCAGAGTAATATCTGCAATCAGCCCCCATTCAAATCGTGAACGGAAGCGTTCTTCCAGGATTTCCATATCTTTCGGTGGCTTATCAGAAGAAATGATGATCTGTTTTTTGGCACTGTGAAGACTGTTAAATGTATGGAAAAATTCTTCCTGTGTAGATTCTTTTCCTATAATAAACTGAATGTCATCGACCAGAAGAACATCAATATTTCTGTATTTTTCACGGAATTTGGACATAGCAGAGTTATTTCCGTTTCGGATGGTTTCGATCAGTTCATTGGTGAATTCTTCGCTGGTTACATACAAAACTTTGCTGTTTTCATCGTGTTCAATAATATAATGAGCGATGGAATGCATCAAATGTGTTTTTCCAAGTCCGGCACCGCCATAGATAAAGAGCGGATTGTAGGTATCTCCCGGAGATTCGGCAACTGCCAGAGCTGCGGCCTGAGCAAATTTGTTATTATTTCCGACAATAAAAGTGTCAAAAATATATTTTGGATTTAAATGAGCATCTTCGCAGCGGCGCTCAATATCTGACATTGCAGGTGCTGCATTATCATAAGAAGGAATATCCTTCTGTGGTGCCTCATCAGGAGAGATAAATTTGACATCGCATTCACTTATACCTGTCAGTTCACAGATGGTAACCTGGAGAAGAAGCTTATATTTTTTATTGAGAAGATTTATTAATACTACCTGTTCAGATGGGACAAGAATCGTGATGATATTGTCAGTTACATCATAGACTTCAAGTGGCTTGAGCCATGTATTGAAGGCAACATCACTTATATTGTAGTCACGTTTGACTGTCTGAAGAATTTCATCCCATTTTTCTATAACTTTATCCATGTTTCAATCTCCTGGTTCCTTTGAATGTATATAAAATGTTAAGTGGACATAAATATCCGTTTATATATTATAATAAATTTTGTGGTTAATCAATCATTATTTGTGGAAAATTATCCTTTGCAACAGAGGTAAAAGTGGAGTTTGTCCACAGGTTATCCACTTTATCCACATGTGCATAAATGGGAAAGTGTGGATAAACTCCTAAGGGTTTACATAACATCTGATAAAGATGAAAATTATGCTCTGGATATGTGTATAAGTTTATCCACAGGCAGAATAGAGTGGAATAAAGGATTTTTTTGATAAAATATGTAAAATCAAGACATTCATGAGGATAAAAAGGTGATAAAAATGTGAGTTATCCACAAGTTATCCACAAAAAGTGGATAACTTTACGTAAACCAGATGTTTACACAATGCAATGTGGGTTATTTTGAAAGTGGCGGAAATACGTAATTTTATTGGATTTTTTGTGAATTTTTGCTTGACGAACAGCGTGATAATGCATATAATTAAAACGATGTTCTATGATAATAGTATGAATAGGGATAATAGATAAAGGAGGTGCTTTACCTATGAAAATGACATTTCAGCCAAAGAAAAGATCTAGAGCGAAAGTTCATGGTTTCAGAGCTCGTATGAGCACAAAAGGCGGCCGTAAAGTATTAGCAGCCAGAAGATTAAAAGGAAGAAAGCAGTTATCAGCCTAAGATATAAGACCGCAGTTATGTGGTCTTTTCTTCTATAATAAAAGAAGGGGGATTCGATGAAATATTCAGAGTCCTTAAAGAAAAACAAAGATTTTCAGCAGGTATACAGACATGGAACATCAAAAGCAAATCGGTATCTGGTGATGTACGTACTGGATAATCAGTACATGAAGAATCGTCTGGGAATATCAGTAAGTAAAAAAGTAGGGAATA
>OLGO01000750.1_pt1 | contig 28019 bp, 34 predicted proteins | sample 1605861 | NCBI WGS metagenome assembly OLGO01 (sample SAMN03283253) | human gut metagenome | biome: human-associated habitat; material: feces | host: Homo sapiens | place: USA | collected 2013
ATAAGAAGGATACAGAATCCTCAGATGAAAAGGATGGCGATTCCGGCAATGCGGACGCTTCCGAGACGGGAGATACAGAGAAGGACGATGCGCAGAAGGATGACAGTAATGGAGATACTGCGTTCTCTGATGATAAGAAGGATACAGAATCCTCAGATGAAAAGGATGGCGATTCCGGCAATGCGGATGCTTCCGATAAGTCTGGTGCTTCTGACAATGGAAATGCAGATACAAAGGATTCGGATACATCAAAGGATTCTGGAAATTCTGACAAATCAAACAACCCAAATGGCTCTAGCAGCTCTGATACAGAGGATACACAGGCACGTGCCGACCTACCCTCTGCTTTTGGTGCGCTTATTGGCCAGATGGCGGATACCCTTCTGCCGCATAAACTCATAGTACACGCAGCAGAGAAGGACGATGCCTCTGACACGGCATCCACATCCGACGTTGCAGACAATGCAAAGAAAACCGACACAGCATCTACATCCGATAATGCAGACAGTGTAAAGACGACAGGCAGCTCTGACGCAGCAGTTTCCTCTGATACCGAGACAACGACGGAGAAAATCCGTCTGAAAAACATCAAGTGGGAGCTGAATGTGGAAGAGAGCGACGCAGAAGAATTTGACAGCAGTGAAGCGTCAAACGGCTTCTGCTATGCCTATACGCCAGTACTGCCGGATGAGGATGGAGACGGCAACCAGCTCGTATTGGGTAAAGACGTGGAACTTCCGACCATCTATGTGCTCGTAGGCGAGTATGGGATTGCGCTGCTGGCTGGGAGTGGTACAGTCCAGATAACAGAAACGAATGCTGACGGAACGAAAGCCCCTTATACCGCTCAGGACCTTGCAACATGGATTAACGATAAGAAAAGCGCAGGACTGCAAAAAGTTTCCATTAAACTGTTGAAGGATGATGCCTCTATAACAAGTACGCTTACCATTGATACAAGGTTGGCAAAAGAGATAGAGCTGGATTTGGATGGCCATACATTGACACTACAGGGGGGCAATGCACGTTTATATTTTAAAAGAGTAAATATAACAATTACCTCATCCGGCTCGAATAAGGGAACAATTACAGGCAACTATGACTATGGCAATAAATTTAAAGGGGATGGACTGGTAACTGCAGAGGATGATTCAATACTGAAAATTGAGCGTGTCACAATCAAAAATGCTGGAACCGGTTCCACAGTTGCGCTGTGGGACGGTGTGACCTGTACCATTGACAATGCAAGTATTAGTGGAAGTAGTAGTGATCAGGTAGGTACCATTACTATTGATAACGGTAAAGCCTGTACAATTACCAATACGGAGGTAACCGGAAATGTTGGGGCTGGCTATGGCATCATTATGTTTACGGACAGTTGCTCCGACTGTACCATTAGCGAAGGCGCAGTTATTAAAAATGAGAACAGTGGGGGTCGCTGCGTCGGCTTTGGAAGCTATGTTAGAACTGCCAGCGTTAAAATTACAGTTGAGAAAGACGCTACTTTAACGGCGAATACTGGCAGCGGTACTATAATGAATACCAGCTATGGTAAGGTAGCCGTAGTCATCGAGGGTGGAACCTTTAATGGACGTCTTATACTGCCTGACAACAGCCAGATTACAGGAGGAACCTTTGTCCCTGCTTCAGGCTGTGCGATTGAAGCTAATGGTTCTAACAAAACCCTGCAGGACCTTCTGAAGGTCGGCTATACCTTACAGTATGAGGATGGTACCTATGCGAACTTAACAGCTAAGTATACAGACAAAAAGAAAAAGGTAACGGCTGTTAAAAGTTCGCTCTATTTCACAACGCATCCAACGATTGCCAGCGGAGCGGAAACTGTGATGGAAAACTATACCGCTGCGGAGGCGCCTGAGCTAACCGTAGAAGCAGTATCTGGCAGTGCTGGCAGTGACAGTATCTCCTATCAGTGGTATGCCGATGAAACAATAAATGGAACAACAAAAAACAAAGTAGAACAAACGGGGCAGGGTGCAACATCTGCGACCTACAAGATTCCTACAGGACTTTTGGCAGGCACCTATCAATACTACTGTGTAGCGACCTGCGGTGAATATACGGCGACCTCCCAAAAGGCTGCTTTTACGGTAGAAGAAGGTGTTGCGGAAGTTACGGTAGGTGGGAATACAACACGTTATGCAACACTTACGAAAGCATTCGATGCAGTTAAAGCTACAGTAAATGCTGCTGATGCGGATGCAGACCTTGAAATTACGTTGAAAATCCTGAAAATATTTCTGAGACAGGAAGCGAGTGGAAAATAGATGGGGGTACAAAAAATGTCAATTTTTGTATGGACCTCAATGGCTGTACCGTTACAGGAAAGGGTCTTTATATCATTGGCGAAGGTGTGAAGGCAGTCTTTAAAGACGCAGGCACGGGACAGAATGGAACACTGAACGCCCCAGTTTCTATTCGGAACAAAGCAAAGCTTACGGTAGAGAATGGTAATTATACGAAGAACTTGAGATTTTCCAGCGGTGCGACTGGAGAATTAAAAGGCGGTTATTACAGCCAAAGTATTTATATTGGAAATGCTAATAGCGACAATACAGGCATTTCCTGTACAATTACCGGAGGTGCGTATGATGGAGGAGAGGTTCAAGTATACGGCGGTGCGGCTCTTAGCGTATCCGGAGCTGATACAAAGATAGATACTTTGCAGATAGACCACAGTATCAAGCTGCGTGCAGAAGTAACGCTTTCGGGTGGTGAGTATAAGATAATTACTCTGGTTGCTTTTCCTGGAAGCAATGACGATTTGCTTGATGAAGAACAGCGCTATGCTATCGCGGATACGCTGGCAGAAGGCTATGCTTTTTATTCAGCCGGTATTAAGACCGATATAAGCAGAACGGAAAAAACGCTGAACAATGTAAAGGTACTTCCCGCTGATACACCGGAGGATGTATCTTTGGCTGTTGTAAAGTTTCAGATAGAGAAAAATGACGGTAAGACAAAAACAAAGTACTTTCTGACATGGGATGCTGCTATGAGTTGTCTGGAAGCTACGGAATCGAATTTGAACAATCGGCAGGAATATGCGACGTGGAAGAAGCTGGAAATTCTGCTGCTGAAGGATGCAGAAGCTACTAGGGGTTATGCGTTGGCTAATAAAAAGTATCTCCCAGCTGAGATAACGCTGCGTTCAGAGGGTGATGCGCCACATAGATTGATGGGTAGGGGAAACTACCTGTTTATGACAGGGGGGCAGGATGTTACCATAGAAAATATAAACGTGGTCGGAAACATAAGCTTTCCTGGTGATACCGCTGTACTGCGGCTGGGCGAGGGCGTAGCTGGACTAAAGGATGTAATGGTTCCTTCTGGCAAGGCTGAGATAGTTATAGAGAAGGGAGCAGAAATACCTGATACGTTTACAGGAGATGAAAGTAATCTGGATGCCAGCATCTACTGCAATCATGACTCTGCTGATTTTTCCAGCAAAATAACGCGGGGAGCTGGCGCATTTAAGGTATGGTTTCCGATAGAGTTGGGTGGTATCGCTCTGCCTACAGGTGGAGAAAATGACACGAATGTCACACAGAGGGACGGTGTAACCTACGGACTGTACAGCAATGGAGGTACGACGGACCAGAAAATTAAGGTCACGGGTGAGGTCTGCTCTTATGAGCCTTATGGCGGCAATGCAGTAACGATAAAAACGACAGACCTTTCCTTCACGATGCCGTCTTCTAAGGTAACCCTTAAGGCACATACGAAGGATGACTATGGCTATTGCAGCAACTGCAAAAGGACTGACCTTGTGGAAGCCTATAAGAAAAGCAGACTGATAATTGAGGGTCTGGAGGGACGTATTTACGATGGCTATCCGCAGGTAATGACGGGCATTACACTGATGACTGCAAACGGAGATGTAAAGCTTACCGGACCAAAATACAAATCTGGAAAAGAGTTGGCACAGAACTCCACAGACTCTGCCAATGCAGACATTACAAATGCAGATTATACGGTAGTCTATGAAAACAACATTAAATGTAATGAAAATAAAGAGTCAACTGATGCGCCTACAGCGATAATTACCGGATGCGGCGCTTACTATGGTACGGTTGCATTTAAGTTTGCAATCGGACAGGGTGAGATGCAGGTAGCAGGCGCTACGGCAGCTGCGACAGAGTATGATGGAAAGGCGCATACGGCATTGGCTGACAGTGATGCGATAAGCGTAACGCTTAAAGCGGATAAGTATGATGCGAATGCACATATTCCGGTAACGGACGGCTATATTGCGCCCTGCACGGGTAAGACGCTTGCAAAGGATGGGTTTGACAGTGAGTATATGGATACATTTCCGCTGCAAATAACTTGCAAAGGGGCAGATGGAAAGGCGTATGGGGACGCGAATACCTATACGGTTACCAATGCAGGCAGCTATCCTTTTACGATTATGGTCATGGCGGAAAATAATAGTTGTCCGTCTGTTGAGATGTCGCTGACAGCGGAGATTACGCCGAGAGATTTAAGTAAGTTATCAATTCCTTCTACCTCGCTTAGTGGCTGTGCTTACTACACCGGAAAGCCGTATTCTTTTGATGACCTTGTCTGGGAAGCTGCAGACCTTAAAAAGATCCTGACAGACAGCGGCGTTACAGGTGCGGATGGCGGCAGCTATGTTCTGGTAAAGGACACAGACTTTACGGTAACGGAGGAAGACACGACCGGACCCACTACAGATGCAAAGCCGGCAAAGCTTAACCTTACCGGCAAGGGCAATTATACGGGAAATGCGGCGATACGCTTTGAGATTCCGTATGCCTTTAAGCTGGCGCAGACTCCGGTTTCTGGCACTGATAAATGGTACAGGGCGGATGTGCCTGTAAGCTTTGCGATTGATGACCAAAATGACGCAGCTCAGATTTTATACAGAAACAGTAAAGCTGCTGCTTCAGATTCCTGGCTAAACGGCAGCGTGGAGATTTATGAAGGTCTTGAGGCGGCGGTTGCAGGCGAAAATCCGGGCTATACCTTCACGCAGGAGGGTAAAAATACGGTAACGCTCTATGGAAAGGATACGGCAAAGGGCTGTCTTTCCGAGCCGGTGGTGGTAACCATCTGCATTGATAAGAGTGCGCCGACCTGGGCGGATAAGGATGGCGTGGCGGATGGCTATGGTATCCAGATTAAGGAAAACTGGTTCCGGTCGCTTTTGAACACCATCAGCTTTGGCTATCTTTATAATGATGCAACACTGGATATTAAGATACAGGCAAATGATAAGAAAGCCGATGTGGCTGAGGTCAGCGGCATTTCCAGGTATTACTATTATGTTGAGAAGGTTTCAGATACGGCGTTGGCATCAGTAAAGACAAAGGATGAACTGGATGCGCTGGCAGTAGGCGGTAAGTTTTCGGAAGTAGCCGCAGGAACAGGCACTATTCTTCCATCATCAGACGGCGCAACCATTTCGGGCAGCCTGAGCAGCGAAGGAAATTACGTGGTCTATGCCTATGCAGTGGATGGTGCGGGAAATCAGAGTGATTATATCTGTACCGATGGCATTGTGGTGGATGCACAGGCTCCTGTAGTAAAAATAGCTGACCCGAAAAAAGAAGACGGTAGCCTGAAGGATACAGAGGCGATACTCAAGGTTAATTTGAGCGAGGATGCAACGCTGATGTGGTTCTTTGTATCCGAAGGAGTATTTGACGGGGTTACTGACTACACCTACGACGACTGCAAAAGAGATATTGAAAGTTATATGAAAGGTGAGCCAAAGTACCCACAGTTCGCTGTCGAAAACGATGGAAAATGGGCGCCCCGCAATGGGTGGAATTTTAAACCGGACGAAAATCTTTATTGTGGACAATGGGAAGTTCGTACGGAGGGACTTAAGTATAGTAATGCTAACCAAAACTTTGTTGCGAGTTGGACACCTTCAATCTTCAAAACGACAGGAACAAAAGGTGATAATAAAATTGAAATAGGTAATTTTGGAAAGCCGGACGTTTATTTTCCATTGTATCCAAGTAAGAAAACTGCAGTCTGGATAGCAGCCATTGACAAGGCAGGCAATATAACGGCATTAACGGAGCCTGCTATTGAATTTACCACTGCAAAGCCGACTCCGTATGTAAAGACTGCACCGGTTCTTTCCGGTACTTATGGTAATACGGTATCTGCCATGTTTGAAAAGGCAGATATGACAAAGGCAGTTGTGACAGCAGGACTAAACAGTGACACGAAGGTTGAGGGTACATGGACTCTGGCAGCTGAGGATGCAGATAAGCTTCCGACAGTCGGCACAAGTGAGAAATACTCGCTTGTCTTTACACCGACAGGAAGTGATGCAGATACTTATGATTCTGTGACCTGTGAAGTGACACCGGAAGTTTCCAAGAAGCAGATTACCGTAGTGATTGCTGATAAAGAAAAATTCTATGGAGAGACAAACCCTGCACTTACATGGAGTCTTGCCTCAGGTGATGCCTACCAGGACAATGTTTTGGTAGCAGATGATACCGAAGAAGCACTTGTCATCAGCTTATCAACTACTGCGAAAGACAATTCAGATGTTGGAACCTATGCAATTACAGGAACCTCTAATAGTGCCAATTATGAAGTATCCTTTACCGGAAGCGGTTCAGATGGCAAGAGTGGCATTCTGACAGTAAAACAGGCAGCTAATAGTTTTACTACAGAACTTAGCTGTTCTGATTATACTTATGCGAAGGATGAGACACCAGAACCAAATGCAACAGCAAAATTCGGTACAGTAACTTATAAGTATGCAACAGCAGCTTCAGATGGTACTGCATATAGGGCACCTTCGGATGAATCTGCATATACAGATGCCATACCTGTAAATGCAGGAATCTATGCCGTAAAGGCTTATGTTGCAGAGACAGATAACTATGCAGGACTTACAAGTGATCCGGTCGTATTTACGATTAACAAAGCAGCTGAGCCGACCATAGCTGGTGAGGAAAGGAGTTATGCATATTCAGCCGGTTCAGACGGCAAGACAATCGGTGTGGATATTGCAGGAAAGCTCCCGACAGATAGGGGAACTACAGCATACGCATTAACAAATACGTATAACGAGCAGCTTTTGAGTGATGTAGCAGTAGATCAAGACGGAAAACTGACCTATAAAGTGAAAGAGGCAGATGAATCTCAGGTTGGAGCTACAGCTACAATCACAGTGACAGCTTCTATGCTAAATTACGAAGATGCTGTATATACTATGACAATCAAGATTACGGATAAGAAGCTTGTTACATTAAAGAGCGGAAATACGGTATCTGTAAATGGAAGCAATGCACTTACATATGGAGACAAGCTTTCTAAGCTTGGATTTAGTGATGTTACCTTTGTGGACGCAGATACAAACACCGAAGTCAAGGGAACACTCAAATGGGCTGATCCGGATTGCATACCGACTGCCGGAACCACACAGGCGGGCTGGGTATTCAAGCCTGCTGACAGCAAACATTACGAGGAACTTACCGGAACAGCGGCTATTACAGTAGCCAGGGCAACACCGGCAGTAGTAACAGTTCCAACTGTAGCAGAGCGTGTATACAATCCTGCTGTTGCACTAGCTGATTCAGATATGACAGGCGGCAGTGTGACCGGGGCAGATGGCAATTCACTTGCCGGAACATGGAGCTTTACAGGAAAGAATATCATTCCGACTGTAAATAATAAAGGCTATCAGGCAGTATTCACACCTGATGACGCTGACAACTACAATACAGTAACCAGAACAATAACTGTTAAAGTAACTAAGGCAACACCGGTAATTGCAGAGAAGCCGACAGCAGGCGCACTTACCTACGGACAGAAACTTTCAGACAGTACCCTGACCGGAGGAAAAGCAACTTATCAGACAGCAGATGGAACTGAAATCACAGGAACATTTGCATGGAAGAACAGCAGTAGCAAGCCTACAGCAGCAGACAGCCAAAAGACAGAGTATGATGTAACATTTACACCATCAGATAAGGATAATTATAATGCTGTTGATACGAAGCTTACACTTACTGTAAATAAGGCAGCTCAGGCACCGAACATGCCGCAAGCTACAATGGCTCCGGCGCACAGCACAAAGAAGGTTGGCGATATTACGCTTCCGGATGGATGGAACTGGCAGGAGGCTGATAAGGACACGGCACTTGCAGATGGTGTGGCAGTGACAGCGAATGCAATTTATACAGGAACTGACAAGGGCAACTACGAGACAGAAAGTGTAAGCATTACGATTACAAGAAGCAAATGTGATCACACACATACTGAAATACGGAATCAGCGGGAAGCAACCTGTACGCAGACCGGATACGCAGGAGATACCTATTGTACGGACTGTGATAAACTTCTGAGTACCGGAAAAGAGCTGGCAGCATTGGGACATGATTATAAAGCAACCGTGACAAAGCAGCCAACGACAACAGAGGAAGGCATCAGAACCTACACCTGCACCAGATGCAACAGCAGCTACACAGAGAGCATTCCGAAGCTGCCGGAGGAAAAGCACACTCACAACTATACGGGAAGCATTACGAAGGAAGCAACCTGTACAGAGGCAGGGGTAAGGACGTATACCTGTTCTTGTGGAAACAGCTACACGGAGAATATTCCGGCAACAGGACACAGCTATGTATCAAAAGTGACGAAGGCTGCAACGACAACAGAGGAAGGCATCATGACCTACACCTGCTCCAAGTGCGGACACAGTTACACACAGCCGATCGCTAAGATTAAGTCCGATGACAGCAACAAGGATAATGGCAGCCAAAACCAGAAACCGCAGTCTGGCACAGACAATGGTAATCAGAATCAGAAGCCACAGCCTGATACGGATAATGGTAAGGAAAAAGGAGATTCAATTAAGCCATACATCAAGGACGACAGCGGCAAGGAAGGCTGGGATGTTATCAAGCCACAGCTTGAAGAAGCTAAGTCAGGCGATACAGTAACAGTTGTCATGAATGGAACGACGGTAGTACCGAAGGATGTAATTGACAGTATCAAGGGCAAAGATACAACACTTGTTCTGGATATGGGAAATGGTCTTTCCTGGAAGATTTATGGAAAGGATATTACTGATGCAGCTGGAGATATTGATTTTGATGTGACAGTCGGAGCCGACGCCGGAAAATCCATTCCTGTGGATGTGATCAATAACGTGACCGGGGAACATTCTTCCTTGAATCTGACTCTTGCTTATGACGGAGAGTTTGGATTTGCAGCCACACTGACCGTCAACATGGAATCAAAGAATGCAGGACTGTATGCGAACCTGTTCTACTACAATGAACAGACCGAAGAACTGGAATTTATCAGCGCCGGACAGATTGATCCGGATGGAAATGTGGAACTTGTATTTACCCATGCATCAGATTACACGATTGTTGTTGATGCCAAGATTATGAGTGATAACGGTCAGGCAGACAACAAATCTGATGAAACCATTCCTGCACCTAAGACAGATGACAGCACTTCAAAATATGCATGGAATAATACGATAATCATTATTATAGGTATCTGTATTATACTGATTGTTTTTGGAGCCGTATTCTATGTAAGAAAAAAGAGTGGTTCTGAGGAAGAATAAGTATCTGACATAGTAATTGAATAAAAGTGGGAATGTGGGAGCGTACTGGCAAAGGGTGTAACAGTATAAACATGAAAAGCGGTGTATGTCTTGATGAAGAGACGTATGCCGCTTATTTGCGTCAAAAATGATAGAAAACTAAAAGAAAAAAAGAAAAAAGAAAAAAACTAAAGAAAAAAAGAAACTAAAAGAAAAAAGAAAAAAAACCTCAGTCTGGAATATTTTTTGTCGGTGAAACTTTTTGCGGGAATACAGCGTCAAAATCGTAGAATATATCAAAAGAATATGTGTTACAATAAATACCGAAAAATAATTGCATGCAGTTTTCAAAAGTGAGGAAAGGATATATGTCGGACAGAAAAAAAGAACAGGCGGTGGAGCGTGCCCTGACGGAAGGGTATGAGAAGTATTACCGTCTTGCTTATAGTTATGTACATAATGAAGCGGACGCGCTGGATATTGTACAGGAAGCAGCCTATAAAGCTATTTTAAAAAGTGACAGCCTGAAGGAGTCGCAATACGTGGAGACCTGGGTGTACCGGATCGTGATCAACGAGGCGTGCAGCTTCCTGCGCAGCCGGAAGGAGAGCGTGGATGTGGAGGAGATCCAGGCGGCAAGTGAAGATATCTATGAAAATATTGATTTAAAGCGCGCAATAGAAAATCTTGACCCAAAGGATCGTGCCATCGTAGTCCTACGATTTTTTGAGGACAGGCAGCTGGAGGAGATCGCGAAGATCCTGGATGAGAACCTGAGTACGGTAAAGAGCAGGCTGTACCGGGTGATGAAAAAACTGCGGCTGAACCTCGAGGGCAGCATGGGCTGAGCAATCCGTAGTCAAAGTCGTGGGATTTTGCCCCGACATCATATATAGGCAGGACATAAGACAGATACAGACAAAGAGATATAGGAAGATATAGGAAGAGATAACATGACCGGTCCGAACCGACCGGGCAGATGGAGAATAGATATGACAGAACAGGAACAGTTGAGACAATTAAAAGAGGAGTATGAGAATATGATAATACCCGAAGCGGGACGGGAACGGCTGCAGGCAGGTATCGACAGAGCCCGGATGGAGAAAAAAAGAGTAGAGCACGCCAGAAGGCGTTCTGCATGGACAGCAGTGGCGGCTGCAGCAGTCGTGATGATCGCACTGCCAAATACCAATATACAGATAGCCCATGCCATGGAAAATATTCCGTTGCTGGGTGGCTTTTTTAGGCTGGTAACAGTGCGGCAGTACAATTACAGTGACGAGAACCATGATGCTGAAGTAGAACTTGCACAGATCAACTATGGAGAAGACGCAGGAGAAGGTGCTTCCGTTGGAGAAGTGGCAGCCACTCCTAAGGGCACAGCAGCCGGAAGTGTGGAAGGTGTCGGACAGGAGGCTGCGGTAGCAAATCTGTCGGAAGACGGTGTGGAAGCGGTCAACCAGGATATGGAGGCTACGGTAGAGGAACTGATCCGTCAGTTCGAGGATACCTTATCCGAGGAAGGATACCATGGTCTGCATGTGTCCCAGGAGGTCGTTACGGACAATGAGAGGTATTACACCGTAAAATTAAGCGTGTTGGAGACGGAAGCCAGCGGCTACGAGAATAATCAGTTTTATACGATTGATAAACAGACGGGAAATGTGGTGACACTGGAAGATCTGTTTGTGGAAGGGAGCGACTATATTTCCGCGATCAGCGAGAACATTAAGACCCAGATGCAGGAGCAGATGGCGGCGGACGAAGGCGTGATCTATTTCCTGGATAATGACGATATGCCGGAATTCAATTTTCAGGGGATCACGGAGCAGACGAACTTCTATTTTAATGAAAAAGACGAACTGGTCATTGCCTTTGACGAATACGAAGTGGCTCCCGGTTCTATGGGAGCACCGGAATTTGTGATTCCGCAGGAAGTGACGGCAGCAATTTTAAAGTAAGCAAAAAATATCTAAATGGGGAAACTCCCGCATATCATGAAACAAAAGGATATGCGGGAGTTTTTTTATGTCATTGATTGTATTGGATGCGGGGCATGGTGGGGGATGGTCGGAAATACGGCTACTATTCTATAACCCCAGCATTTATGCGGGTTACAGGATTTATTCTACCATGAGGTAATAGTGGAATTCAAGGGTATTTGTATCCTTGTAGAACACGATCTTACGCACAATGCCCCGGAGAGCCTCCGCTTTCAGATCATTCGGTGCATCACTTTCGATGATATCCAGGACAGAATGCACACGGTTTAAGAACTGCTCTTTGTAGTTCTCGGAACCGGAGGCAGCAGTCGTCAGCTCTGAGAGCAGGACTTCCAAATCTGCACGTCGCTTCTCGATCATCTCTTTATTCCGCTTGTAATCTTCCAGAGTATCAATTTCATTCAAATATGCTTCCTTGATGCGTTCCAGCTTACGATCCAGGGAAGCCAGTTCACGCTGATAACGTTGCCTGTCCAGCTCTACAGTCGGCTCATAGGTGCGGACAAGTTCAAAGGATACGTCCGTGACGCTCTCCAGTACCTCATGGAGCGACGATATTACGGCACCGGTAAGTTTCTTGGCAGAGATGTATTGTGAGCCTGTATGAAGCCCTTTCATGTATCCCAGACACTGGAAGCCCTCGCCGGAGACATAGGATCCGCCGTGAGTGGACTTCCGGGGATAACCTTCTTTATGTGACAGGGACTTGCCGCAGACCGGACATTTTACAAGACCGGACAGCCAGTGCTTTGTGTGAGAGACCGGATGCTCATAGCGCTGCATCAGCTTCTTGCTGTGTTCCCGGCGCTCCTGGACGATGTCCCAGGTATTCTGATCGATAATCGGGGGATGGTGGCTGTCACTGATGATCCATTCCTCGGGATCCCGCAGGGTACTGGTGGCACTGGATTCCCGCATGTTGTAGCGAACCTTACCGATGTAGAAGGGATTCTCCAGTATGTAGATCACACCTTCCTGGTCAAAATGATTGCCGGTTTTCGTCTTGTATCCATGGTCATTCAGATCTCTGGTGATGTAGTTGATGTCGCTGCCGGTGGCGTACATATCGAAGATCTTACGGACAATAGCGGATTCCTGCTCTTCGATGACAGGATTCTCATTCGGAGCCTTGGTATATCCCAGTGGCATTTTACCGTTGTAGAGACCCTTGCGGGCACGGGAGAGCATGGAACGGCGGACTTCTCCGGAGAGGTTCACGGAGTAGAATTCATCCTGCCATTCAATGATCATTTCGATGAGGCGGCCATACATGCCATCGATTAGCGGCTCACTGACGGATACTACATCGATGCCGAGCTTTTTCCGTAGCATGGATTTGTAGAAAGTACTCTCGTCCTGATTCCTGGCAAACCGGCTGAATTTCCACAGAACAACGACATCGAAGGGCTTCGGCTTTGTCTTGGCCGTTGCTATCATATTCTGGAAAGCATACCGGTTACTGGACTTGCGGCCGGAGCGTCCATCTTCTTCCACGAAGATAAATTCGGACGGCAGCAGGATATTATGCTGCAGGCAGTATCGTTTGATTTCTTCCAACTGGGACTCCGGGGAATACTCCAGCTGATCATCGGTGCTGACACGGATATAGGCAGCACCGGTACGGATCCGTTCCGTGGACTCGGCAGATTTACGCATCACTTTCTTGGCCATTGCACATTCCTCCTAAGTAAATGTACGGAAAAATGGGCATAAAAATGCCCGGACATATGTTTGCATTGCAATCCGTCCGGGAAAATGATAAAATGCACTTGCGAATGAGATTTTATCTGGGTATTCCCGGGTAGGATCGGATCAGCTCCGGTGCGCCAACACTGGGGCTGATTTTTTAGTTTTTAAATTTATCAGTGTTGCAGCAACGTTTGCAAGGAATATAACCAGCCTGTTGTGCATCTTTAAGACTAATGCGCTTAGGATTTTCCAACCCTGAGCAATGTTGCAGGCTATGAAATTTATTGCTGTTTTCCGATATCCAAACGCGATCTTCTTGTGTAATATTAACGTTCAAAATTTGCCCGAGATAAGTTATATCCTGAGGAAAAATTTTACAATGTCTATTTAACTCAACATCCAATGTACGACTCAAGCGGCTATAAGGATTTTTATATTCAAAAAGACTAAGAACAAATAGTAATTTACTTAATCCACGGATAGGGACGGGTTCGTCCTCACCGAAAATTTCGTGTGAACGTAAAATGTTACTGCTTGTATAATTATATATGCGTCCGCCATGTGCAGACATATTGCGATAGTCCATACAAATAAACAAGGTATCCATCATCAGTTTGCATAATGCCTCTTCTGAAAGACCTAATTTTTCAGAATTATACAGATAAGAAACCATCAATTTCTTTTGGGGCATTTTGAATTGATCGATATAGTTGATTATTGTGGAAAAATAAATACTTTTGAATAATATCCATGGTGGTACAATTCCATATTTTTCCATATAATGATGAATTGGTTCTTTGTCAGTGGTTAAAGCCTCATTCATTGTATGAAGAATGCCGTTAAGAGAGAAGCGCTCTTTTCGCTTTCTCTTGTTTTGGTAATTACGATATTGTAGATAAGAAGAAGGATCTACCCCAAATGATTGAGCAATTACATTGGCAGCAATCTCTTTAATATGCTCTTCTAAATCCTGCATAGAAGCCATTACTGTATTACGTAGAGCTTTATCAAAAAAATATAGAGAAGATATTTGCTCAAAGCTTACACCATCGCGGTACATGATTGTATCATCGGATTTAAGAATATATGGGTCTCTATAACTTTTAATCAGATTGGAATAACCAAACAGTCTCAAGCCGGTAAGAGCATGATCTTGGTCATAGATAGTTAGATTTTGAGATATAAGCTTTTTCAACTGATCTTCAGGTGTTGAATAGTAGATTTTTTCTCCCATGAATCATTGATCCTCCTTTGTATGCAAAAAGAGCCTTGGAATACAATTCCAAGACTCTTTCGCGACCGCACAGCAGTCATTCACTAATTAGTGATATTATACTATTATGCTCAAGCCTTGTCAAGTTATTCCTAAAATTTATATTTTTTGAAAAATTGCACCGGTGCAACTATATCAGCTCCAACACGGAAACCGGGTCGAAGTAGATCACGTAGTTATCATATTGCACGCAGATACCGTACTTGCTCCGATAGCATTGCAGAGCTTCCTGAAGAAACTCTTCCGTGACACCCAGGTAATCAGCCATCTCATAAGAGGTAGTATAGTGTGCCTTGTGGCAGGAGATGATGCCGTGTAGTCCGATCAGTTTGTTATAACTCCAGAGACGTGCCCGGAGTTCCTGCTTGCGGTTGGCATCGGAGGACTGATCGATAATGTCTCCGACGGTAGTATGGTAATGCCCAAGCTCTTCGGCAAGCGTGCATTTCTTTTCGGTTTCATCCAGATCGTGTTTTATAGCGATCCGATTGCCTTTGATCCGTCCGCAGTTTGCGTGGAGCGGTTTCTCCTTTGTGATCAGGTGCTGTTTATCAGCCTCTATAAGTAAATCTGTGTATGTAGTCAATAAAATCACCTCATCATAGTTGTAATGGACTAGAAGTTCTCATCATCCATGATATCATCGTCGTGCTTCTGATCTGCTGCGGAAGCTCCGGAAATTGCATGTGCTGCATTTGGATCTAAAGCAGAGGCAGCAGGAGCCGCCAGAGGAATAACCTTGCCAGTATTTTTCTCTGCGGTGGAGCGTTCCCATTCTTTGGTCAGTGTGAAATCTACCATTTCTCTGCCGTGGTCATCGAGATCACGGTATTTCTTTATATGGTCATATTCTGCCAAGGTGACATCATTTTGCTGAGTTTTTATTTTAACAGAATCTTGAAAAAGATAGTTGGCATCACAATTCAAACTTTCAATAATTTTAAACAAAATAGGTTCTTTGGGTGAACTAACATCATTTTCATAATTAGAAATAGCACCAACGGTAACTCCCAACATAGAAGCAAATTCGTTTCTTGATAGTCCATTAAGTTCACGGAGTTCTTTAATTCGGCTTCCTATACTCATTTCTACACCTGCCTTTGCCTTCTTTTAATAGTATGGTATAACAAAAATCTTTGTACGTCAATATAAATGATAAGAAATTTGTAAAAATAGTATTGACAAAACAAGAAGCTTGTTATAGACTCTAAATTAACAAGAAACTTATTTATGAAAGGAGGAAAACAAGTTGCTTGATATAGCTACATCGAACAGCATTGTTGCGGATAATATCAATCAAATTATCAAGGAAAGAAACTTGAAACAGTCAGCTATTGCGTGTAAGGCTGGTTTTACACCGCAAGAATTTAATGCAATGTTAAAAGGAAGAAAGCTGATGAGAGCAATAGATATTGCTTCGATATTGGAGGTTTTGGGGGTAGATGCCAATGAACTTTTTAGGAAGGAATAATCAATGGATCAGAAAGTCATTATCGTTTGGAATGAAAAAATAATTGTAAGACATGGAAAAACGGAAATCACTACTACAAAGGAAGCAATTTCCGTTTCAGCACCTAAGATTATTCTGGAATCTGGTATGTTAAATCATCAATTTTAATTAGAGGTCTGTTTGTTTCAACTTTTACTACTCCAGCAGTGGTGATTGTTTTCATAACAAAGCCATTGGGATAGGTTGCTATGTCAACAATTTGTTCAGCAGTTTGGTGGATTTGATGCTGAATTTCATTAAAAGCGCAGTTTTTAGGCTGCAAGATGTTAAATTCCATGAGAATCTCCTTTCTTTTGTACTCGGCTGCTGCAACAGCCTGTAAGTACAGTATAGAAAAAGGAGAGAGCATATTCAATAAGAAAAATACTTCGATTTATCGAACGAGTTATTTCGGAGAACCGAAACAGTAAAGGAGGCAGCAGGAATGAGGGCTCCACATAAGCTTAAAATTGTGGCTTCTGATAAATCATCATTCGAGATTTGGCTGGATGAGAAACAAATCCACCATGTAAAAGAATATGAACTGAAGAAAGTGGAAAAAGGAAATTTGGTGGAATTAACCCTGAAATTGTTGGCCAAATATCCTAACCAAGAAAGTAATCAGTAGCAGCACGCTTTGCAAGTTCCATAAGAATAGAGAGAGAAGCATCAGTGGCTTTTGATTTTACTTTATTCCATAAGGACTTAGCCCGGATATTAGCCAGAAATTCATGTCCAAGAGGTGTGAGATCACCAATTAAAACTGTAGCACCTCCGTCGTAGTAATGAACATTTTCAATGAGACCGGATACACTGGCCTGCTTTATGTGATAAACAATTTCTTCATGGGAAAACTCAGCAAGATATTCTGATTCAAAAGTATCTCGATCATACTCCCACGGAGTATCAAAATTACATTTTTCTTCTACGGTCAGAAGGATTCCGCGGATGCAGTCGGGGTTAAGTTTCATAGCGTATCTCCTTAAAGTGTGACAAGTTACTGAAATTATTATAGGAGAAAACAAAACGCAATGCAACAGAATATTCAGGAAGGAGGCAGCAGGAGTGTGGATAGGAGTATGGCTAAAAAGAATCATAGCCATGATGGTAATATTGGTCGTTGCTGTAATAGTGAAATATTATCTTGGTGACATATGCGGTTTTGCGGCAGCAATTTTTTTGTATAGCATTCTTATGGACTGCATGGAGTGTTAATAGAGAGGAGAACAACCAATGGAAAAGATAGATGAACTGATAGATGCGCTGGCAGATCATATTAAAAAGCGTATTGATGAAGGAAATGATTTGAATAATGAGATTACGGAAAAGACAAAAGCTCTCGCAGAGCTGGTGTCTGCAAGAGCTTCGTCGCTTCACTGATTGTCACTATCATCTTTATCAATAGTGTCAATGATTGTTCTGAAAAAAGTGGTTACTTCCTTTGCAGTATCAGCAGAATCTGCATACTGGTTGATTAACCCGTTTTGAATAGCTAATTCAGTAAAGCTTTTGGCAAGTGTGTACTTGGAAGTCTCATTCAAATGCATGTTAAAATCTCCTTTCCATTTTACTCGGCTGCTGCAACAGCCTGTAAATACAGTATAGGAAAAGAGGAAGGCAGATTCAATACTTGAACCAATTCGATTTATCGAACAGGCTATTTTGGAAAAACGAAATATAAGAAGAACGGAAACAGCAGAATGGAGAAAATTGATAGATTATATGCTCTTCTGGAGCGCAAGGACATTGATGAAGACACCAAGGAAGCGCTGCGGTGGGCAATCTTCGAGTTGGAGAATGCAACTTAGACAACCATAGCACCATAAGCTGTAGAAAAGCAGTCAGGAGGTACATATGCGGATTGTAAATTTAATCCACATCGGGGATCAGGTATTGTCATTGGATGACATGGATCCCATGAAAAAGGCAGAGATTGCCTTACGGCTGAATGAACAGAGTCTGAAGACCCTGGGATATGCAGTCAAGAAAAAAGAAGAATCAGCGTAACCACAAGTATCCGTGCCCTGTACGTGGTGTATTCCCAACACCACACTCCCCTTTTACACAATTAGCGTGTGTGTCCAGTCCTCCCCTGGCTGGGCACCACGTAGAGGGCATGGGGACAAGCATCATATTATAGATCACGCTTTGTGCGTGGTGTCATGCACCACGTCCCCCCGTAGATGTGCCGTACCTGCTATGGCGGCACGAACCTCTTTCGGTGTCCGGGTAGATTCCGGGCACCACGCAGAGAGCGTGATCGGAAAGGGATAAACATGGAAATGATTAAGTATTATGCCAAGGAAGTTGTGAAAAACAGAGACGGTCACAAATACTGGGAAGCCAGCAATTCGCAACTGGCAGGGTATGTCTATGATGAAGTGAAGCAGTCAGTGCCGGAGGCGAAATATTATAACTTTGAAGGTTTACAGATCATTACAACGAATGACAAGCAGGAGCATTCATTGCTGAGCACGCTGGAAGTAATGGAGGACCTTTGCAATGAAAGGATAATCCAGATACATAGACTGAGAGATCAGATATACGGAGGGGCTACGGATGTATAAAAATATTGCGATATCACTCCTCGGAGCGTGGGTTTTGAGGGATGTTTTTGGGACAACAGAAGTAAGAGAGCAGATCGCCATAGTCATGGGCCTGGCGGCTATGCTTTTTATTTTTTGCCTTTTTTGCGAGGATCAGCTGGAAAAATTACGGAAAAAGCAGGAAAGAATCCGGGAACTGGAGCAAAAGTTGGAAGAACTGAAGGGAGGCAGAGCAGGTGAAAACAGAACAGTACTACATGGACAAGCTGTTGAAGATGGGAGACGAATTTACGAAGGCGGTAATCCGGAAGGACTGGTTTCAAGCGAAGTATCTGTATGACAAGGCAAGCGCGGTCACGGTATTTCTGGAAGCACCGCAGGAGATCCGGGAACAGTTATTCGGACGTTACAACGAGGAAAGAGACGAAAAGGAGCAGGGTGCCTTTGATGACCGCTACATAGCAAAGGTTATTCGGGAATGCCTGATCAAGAACAACCTGGGCTTTGAGTGCATGGTCTACCGGATCCCGGGCGAGGCAGGCTACTACGGTGCCAGACCGGCGGCAGACGGTTATTACATGCCGACCGATCAGAACCCGGCATATTTCGCGCAATAAAAAAGCCGGCATTTGGCGATGCCGGCGAGCTCACAGAGCTACTTATATAGACAAGATTATTGTAACTCTGTAAGCCAAAAAAGTCAAGAAAAATGGGGCTTTTCAAAGCCCCTGCGCACTTGATAAAGATATTAAAGTTAGGATACAGAGACATGGTTAAGAGAAAGAAAATAAGGCTAAGGCATGGGGATGTGCTGGATGTAGAAGAGTACCATGATGGGAATTATGGGGGGAAGGGTAAGACCAGACAGAAGAAGGAGAAGCCGACGAAGGAACAGGTGCGGTTGATCAACCGGAGGAATAAGGCAAGGCTGTGTCGGTGGAGGCTGATCCAGTACTTTGACCAGGGAGACCTGTTTATCACATGGACCTATGCGATGGAGAATAGACCTCCTGATATGGCGGAAGCGCTGAAGGACTTTCAGAAGGCAATGAGTAAGATCCGGAAGATCTACCGGGTAAGAGGAGCACCGCTCTACTGGATCCGCAACATTGAGCGTGGAACCAAGGGAGCCTGGCATATCCACCTTGTGATCAAGCAGACACCGGATGGTGATGCGGCTGCTATCGTGACCAAGGCATGGACAAAGGGTGGCACCTACGTGGCGGAGATCCGACACAGCAAGTTTACCGGCGACGATATGGAGCAGCTGGCAGACTACCTGACCAAGGACGAGCACACAGCGGAGATCAAGGCGGACGGCACACCGGGCAAGCCCAGAATTGCGGAGTCCTCCTACAATACCAGCCGCAATATGCCGCTTCCGAAGCCACGGACGGACAAGCTGGTCCGCTGGAAGCCGGAGGTGAAGCCACCAAAGGGATATTACATAGCCAGGATGCATGAGGGCATCAATCCGGTCACGGGATTTTTGTACCGGAGTTACACGCTGATCAGATTAAAAACGACCGAGCGGAAGAGACCGCCGGGGAGAAGGAGGTGTTGATTTTGACAATAGAAATGTTTGTGAGCGCAACACTGCGCGGATCCGCAAAGGGAACGGGCAAGGTCATGTATACCCTGCGGACGAAGAAAAACGGTGAAAACTATGAAAAGCCGCCGGAGATCGGGAAGGCGGAGAGCACGGCCAACCGTCTGGTGTTGTGGAGCATCTGTAGGGCGTTGGAGAGACTGCCAAGTAATCGGGAAATTGTAATCTACACGGAAAACAGCTATATCGCATCCGTGATCAATCAGTGCTGGCCGGAACGGTGGGCGAGAAACGGCTGGAAGAACAGCCGTGGGAAAGAGATCAAGGATGCGGATCTGTGGAAAAAGATACTGGAAGAGGTCCGGGAAGTAGGGCACTGCATCACCGCCGTGGAAGGCAGGCACGAGTATTCTGATGCATTCAGCTACAATATGCCCAAGATAGATGTGAAATCTAACATTTTCACAAAAGTGGAATTTGAAGAGGTAACACCAGTAAGTGACAAGAGTTAGAGAGTATTTTGTTGAGTTCAATAAAATATCAAAAATAGAACATTTTGACAGGAAACCGTGACAAATTTTCACGGCTTGAAACGCTTTAGCACAAAAACGATACGTTTTTTGAAAAATTGCACCGGTGCAACCGGGAAAGGAGAACAGATGGAGAAGAAATTCGGAATATTTAATACCGTAGAGGAGTTGAACAGGGCAGCCGCCGCCCAGAAGGCAGAGGGAGACCTGGAAGCGCTGATCGGACTGGCAACCGAGAACGGACTGGAGAAAGAGGATGCAGAGGACTACATGGACAGCAATGATCCGGAAGACTGCCTCTGCAATGCCACGATGGCAGCCATTGCCAAGCTGAAGCTGGAAGAACAGGACCTGCATCTCGAAAGCCAGTTAAAGGACTGGAAAGACTTTATCGTGCAGATGCTGACAGAGTATCCGGTGGATCATGCCGATGGGGACAGGGATGCTCTGGGAAATGCCGTATTTAATCCTGCCAAGTGCCTGCTTGACGTACTGGCAGCAGGAATGAAGCTGGCATCCGAACATCGCATAAAAGTAGATAAAAGAATCATAGAGAAAGCAGGACTGCCGGAGAGAGCAGGAGACATAGGATCCATCGGCCGTGATGAGTTCAAGAAGATTGTTCTGGATTATTACATGGGAGAGAAAAATGATCGTATTTAAAGCAACAAACAATGACATGACCTGTACGATGGGGCATGGAATATTCCAGTATCAGTTGGGGATACCTGCAGTGGCGGACCGGTCGAAATGCGGAGCAACGGGCCTACATGCCTGTGAGTATGTCATGGACTGTGCCGGATACTATGGACTGGGTAGAGATCACCGGTATTTTAAGGCAAAAGCAGAAGGAGACATAGCGGAAGATGGACAAGATACCAGAATTGCATGTACGAGACTGACATTACTGAAGGAATTGACCAACCGCGATGTTGCGAAAGAAGCCATGCTTTACATGATACATCATCCGCACCGGGAAAACTGGGAAGTATCTAACCTTATGGTAGAGGTAAAGGAGAACACAGCAGAGATCAGGATCCCGGACGGAATCGCCATTGCCAGGGGACAGCATCCAAAAGTAAGCGGCTGTGCCGGAGCGCATCTGGGGCTGATCCGGGAAGAAAAAGGAAAGATCACGGCGGCCAAGATATTTGATGTGGACGGAGTCTATATCCTGCCGGGAGTGTGGTACACCTTGGAAGACCTGGCAGAAGCAGAAAGGAGGCAGCAGGCATGAAGTGGACAGAAATACTCAGGACACCGGTGATACCGGCAGATAAAAAGAGAAATAAACAGATCACGTTCCAGACAACGGAGAATTATCTGATACTGGATATCTGGAGAGGTGGAAATAACATCTGCCGCCATGCAATCAACCTGAAAACATGGGAATACGGCACATATTTTCCGGATACCGGCATAAAGCAGGCAACAAATATCAACAGCTGTACAGATAACTATGAAAGAGAGTACTGGGATTACCGGCTGAAAGAGAAAGAATGGCTGACACCGGAGCAGATCAGGGAACTGGATATCCTTACCAGAGAAAAGAAGGATTGGGTAAAAGATGTATTGCAGCGCATAGAGCGGATGGAGACAGACTATAACGCAGAAAAGCGGGAACAGGCCAGAAACAGTAAGGAGGAGCGCATCCGTAGATTAATGGACAAATGTCCAAAACCGGGAAAAGCAGTATATGACTGGATCACAGAACAGATGGTAGGAGATCTGCAGTATGCCTTTTATGACAAACAGAAAAAGACCTGCCATTGCACAGCCTGCGACGGAGATTTTCCGGAAGAGGCAGCATGCATCCCTGTGAAACATAGAAAGCAGATCACCTGTCCGCTGTGTGGACATCTTCTGACCGTTGATAAGAGAGCGGATATACTCATCGTTGCAACGGACTGGCTTACCATGATCCATAACGTGGATGATAAACAGGGAGTGGAACGGCATTTTAAGGTAAAAGTGGAGTGGGACAGATACGGAACAAGAACCACGGAGCTGGAGGAGCACATCCGGCTGATGATGCTGCGGAACACAAAGGATATCATGAAAATCTATTACTATGGGAGCCTTTACTGGCCGGGATGGAGCACCGGGAACAACAGCAACCGAAGATGGCACAGCGCCTATCTGTATCCGGACACAGAAGGTATTCAGGCCGGATTACATGGAACGGCATATGAGGCATGGACAGATGTATTTCCGAAGCTTGCCCAGATGGGAATAAAAGCGCACTATGACGGTCTCATGGTGGAAAGAAACAGAGAGTTTACCGGTATCGCAGAGTATATGGCCAAAGGGCGTTTTTACCGGCTGCTGGATGAACTGTCACAGTGCATCACCTACTGGGGCGGATATTCCGGGAGCACGATTGATGTATCCGGAGAAAATGCAGAGGAGATTCTGCAGATAGAGGATAAACAGCTGATCAACCGTCTCAGACAGGCAGACGGCGGAATGTGTATGCTGCGCTGGCTGCAGTGGTCCGACCTAAAAAAGAAGAAACTGTCAGAGCAGTATTTGTCCTGGGCAGAAAAAAATAAGATCGAACCGGATAACTATCTGCAGTCGGAAGCGGGAAAATACCTGACACCGGAGCAGTTAATGAATTACATCAACCGGCAGAAAAAAGAAAGCTATCCAAGCAGAACGATGGCGGGAGTCTGGGATCAGTACGAGGATTATCTCAGTATGGCAAAAGAACTGGGAAAACACATGGATGATGCTCTGGTGCACCGTCCCCGGGAATTGAAGCGCCGGCACGATGAAGTCAATGCAGAGATGGAACTGCGCAGGGAAGAAATCCAGCGGAAACGGGATGCAAAAGAAGCGGCAAGGCAGGCGCAGGAGATGAGAGACAAGTATCCGGGATATGAGGAGATCCTGTCTGAGATCAGCGAGAAGTTTGAGTATCAGAATGACACCTATTGCATTCTGGTTCCCAAGGACTTTATGGAGATTACGGCAGAGGGCATGGCATTGCACCACTGCGTAGGCAACACAGAGCGGTATTTTGACCGGATTGTCAGCAGAGAGACCTATATCTGTTTCCTCCGGCAGCAGTCATCCCCGGACAAGCCCTTTTATACCATAGAGGTGGAGCCGGGCGGTACCATCCGCCAACACCGCGGAGCATATGACGAAGAGCCGGGCATTGACGAGATCAAGCCGTTCCTGCGGGAGTGGCAGAAAGTAATCCGCAAGCGCATGAGCAAGCAGGACCATGAATATGCAGCGCAGAGTGAGATCCTGCGGCAGAAAAACATAGAAGAACTGAAGGCAAAGAATAATACTGTGGTCCTGGAGGGACTGGCAGAAGATCTGATGGAGGTAATCTGATGGAAGAAATCATGAGTTATGAAGAAAGATACAGGAAATATAAGCAGGAGCTGGACGGAGCATTTGCGCAGGCAGCAGAAAAATTTGTGCTAATCGGCTACCTGCTGAGAGAGGCAGTAGAAACAGATGTTTTAAGAGCCAGTGGATATAAAAACATGGAGGAGTTTGCCTATGCAGAGTATGGTGTGGATTCATCCCAGGCAAGTCGGTTTATGAATATTAACAGGCGTTTTTCTGAAGGTGGAAATTCAAAGCAGCTGAAACAGCAGTACAGAGGTATTGGAAGTTCCAAGCTGGCCGTAATGCTGACCATTCCGGATGAAATCAATGAAGTTTTGCCTAAAACGCTTACAAAAGACGAGCTTAAGGAAATCCAGGCAGAGGTAAAAGCAGAAAGTCAGGTATCCGACATCGAGGTCGAGATCGAGAAGGCAGAGGCAGCAGCCGTCACGGACAAGCCGATGATTCCGCCGGAGGGATCACCGCTGTACAGAAACTTTTGGCAGCTGGGGAAAGAGCAGGAAGAACTCTTCCGGAAGCTGTGGATGGTATGCTTTATGGAAACAGCAAGTGGAAACAGAAATAATGCAGAGATCATGGATGTACTGATTCCACAGGGAGACGCAGTGTATACCGTCCGGATCCCGGGAGAGCGCCGCACGCAGATCATTGTTAATTCTGATGGAGCTACCATCGTGAATTTGAAGACGCTGGAGCGGAGTAAATACACAGAAGATCAGATATGCCTTGCAGTACGGTCACTCGTAGATGGAGGCAGCAGTCCTGAGGAGCAGTACAAGATGTTATATGGCGAGGATCTGACTCCGGAAGAACCGGAAATTGCACCGGTGCAACCGACCGACTCACCGAAAGAAAAGAAACCGGAAAAGCGTAAGGAATCCCGTGTGACCAAAGCAAACACAGAACCGAAGAAAAAGCCCAAGGAACCGGAAAAGAAGCCGGAGCAGATGACCATCCCGGGAGCCGCACCGGATCCAGCACCGGAAGAGCCGCAAACACAGGTAAATGACTCGTCCTTAGGGGAAACTGACACCAGGGGATCGGAAGAACAGGTACCTGGGCAGACCGACATAGAAAATGACTTTCCGCAATACTGTCCGGACGAGGGTGACCAGAGAGACGCTTACCGTAAGTCCATCCGTGGCAGCGTGGAGAACCTGGTACGATATGTCGAGATGGATCTGATCGCCGCCGCCAGACAGCAGTTGGCTGATATCGCTGGCTATCTGGACCGCCTGGAAGAACTCAGCAAAGGAGGAGGACCGGATGGCGAAGATGTCGAAACAGGCGAGAGCGAGGGAGTTTAATGCCGCCTCTCGTCAGATCATCAAGGAGCGGGATCTGTACCAGTGCATCTTTTGCCGTATGGGATATCACATGGAGGACGTCACCTGGTACGGACAGCAGCTGCAGAGCATCATGCACTACATCCCGCGCTCCCGGGGCGGACTAGGGATCCCGCAGAATGGTGCATTGGGCTGCCAAAGTCACCATGAGATGCTGGACAATGGCAACAAGGGCAGACGGGAGGAGATGCTGCAGATGTTTAGGCAGTACCTGCAGGCCCATTACCCAGACTGGTCGGAGGATGCCCTGACCTATAACAAGTGGGGGTGATGTATATACAAATTTGTATATACAAAATAAGGAAGAGAATGAAAAGCAGAACGATAAGCAAGATTATCCGGATGACACCGGAAGAAAAACGGCGGCTGGAGTACTGCGCAGAAAAAATGGGAAAAACCGAGACGGAGATCCTGATTGCCGGAGTGAATAATTACTATGCTGCCGTACAGAAAGCACTGGCAGCTCAAAAAAATCAATAAGCCTTTTGGATAAAGTGAATCACAATAGACACTGTAAACGAAGCCACGGGGCGGCCGCTGAGACCAAGAGGCAGCAGCCGTCCAGGAAGGAGACAACAATGCAGGAGTATAAGGACTGGGACGGCAATCTTCTGCCGGATCCTGCGCCGCGAATCCATAATATACATATAGGCGACATAATTAAGACAAAGCACAAGTCCATCGATGAGCCGCTGGAGACCCGCGGACGGGGACAACACCGATTTATCAGTGAGACCAGGGAATATGAGGTGATAGCGGTTTATCCGCACACGATCCAGACACGAGACCGCAAGACTGGATTTACAAGGTGCTTTTCTTACAGCGACTTATTAACAATGGGAATAGAGCATCAGGGAGCAGAAGTGGAAGACATGAGAGCTACATACGGACAGGACCAGAAGAGAGAAAATCTCACTAAAAAACTTAGCTTATTCAATCCAGATTACAACCCTGACAATTATAAGAAAGGCAAAAAGAAAAATGAAAACAATAGAAAAGAAAATCCTGCTTCAGTACTTCCGGGCGGTCCGGGAGGAAAAGAAGAACTTTGAGTTGCGAAAAGATGAAGACGACGTACAGCCGGGAGATGTCCTGATCCTTATGGAGTGCGCAGGCGGAGAATATACTGGACGGACAGAGGTACGCCGGATCCGGTACGTGCTCCGGGATGTACCAGAGTATGGATTGATGCCAGGATACTGTATCATCGGATGGTAAAGGAGGATGCTATGAAAAATAAAAATGTGTGGTTTGCTTATGCAGCAGCCTGGATATCTACGGCAACAGCGGTGATATTTGCTATCAAATATACCGGATCAGCGTGGTGCTTAGTGGCACTGGTACTACCGGCAATGCAAAAGATAAGCATCAGCAATGATGAAGAGAATGGTAAATAACTTAGGATTGGAGGATATGAAGATGAAAAATTATGAATTAATAGCATTACTTATGGAATTACCGGCAGGATATGATATTAAATTTGGAAAAACTGTTACTAAAGAAGATATGAATGGAGAAGAAGCTATTTTTTTCGAAGAAACAGCATCAGATATTGAAAGCAATGATATCAAACAGGAAATTTACATATTAGCTTAACTTAGGATTTAGTGAAGGAAGGGCATGAGTATAGATAACGGAGAAGTGAAGTATTATCAACCGAGATTTGCAAAATGGATTCAATCAGCGAAATGGGATAGCATTGCTGAGAGGTTATCTGAAACAAGTATGTCTCTTATTACACAGGTTATGAATGCAGAAAAAGATGGAGACTGTAGTTGGATTGTATGGTATGAATGTGATCATGTTCTCGAGAGCATAAGAAAAATTGCAAATCGGTTAAACTGAAATATTAAGATTTATGGAGGCATTTGTATGAGAAAAATACATGAATGTGCAGAAGATATAAAAAATATTTTAAATGATGCAGAACGAACCGAAGAGGTTGACGGAGATATGTTATGTAGTATTAATGAGTTGGTGGATGAAATTTTATCAATATATTGTTTAGAAAAACAACAAAGAAAAATGGCTATAGCTGAAGAAAATGAGATTCTTTCAGAAGAGGCTAAAAAAGCAGGATGGAAGTCTGGTGTTATGAACATCTAAACTGAAATATCGGAAAAATTGTGTAACGAAAGGAGAGATAGGCATGTTAAGTAAAATGAACGATCTGATGGGCGGATATACCGTTATAGTTACCACCAAGCAGGTCCAACGGCGCAGGCACAAAAAGAAGCGCATCAATAAAAAGTGGATTAAGCGGTATGGATACATCACCAAAGATTGGCAAAAACGTGGAGAAACGGTTGTAGATCAGGTACATATGACTATGTATATGAATCAGGCAACATATAATGATCTGATTATTGCCCTGAAGAATAGGTAAAAGAAAGGAGATAGGAATGGCGAGACCGAAGAAAGAGGACGGTAAGAAGAACATCCGGAAAGACATCAGCATGGATCCGGAGCAATACGAGAGATTAATTGATTACTGCCGGCAGCAGGACAGACCTATCTCCTGGGTGATCCGGCAGGCACTGGACAATTATTTACCTGTGTAATTATGTGTAACGTTACGCATTAAAACTGAAATTGAACAAAATCGCTGCGCGATGGCCTGCCAAGGCTGTGGCGCAGTTTTTCTACTT
>OLGO01000755.1_pt1 | contig 27819 bp, 19 predicted proteins | sample 1605861 | NCBI WGS metagenome assembly OLGO01 (sample SAMN03283253) | human gut metagenome | biome: human-associated habitat; material: feces | host: Homo sapiens | place: USA | collected 2013
TTGTCGCGGTTTTACTCATGCGCTGACGATGCATAAGCCATGTCGTATCCGCCACGCTCATAATGCCGGTTGAGCCGGAAATTTGGTCGTAGGGGTCTGACGATGATTGCTTACGAAGATGATGTAGCAGCAGGATGCAGATGCCGTACTTATCGGCAAGCTCCTTTAATGCGCCAATATCCCGGTAATCGTTGGCATACATACTACCGCTCTGGTCGGTTTTTCGTACCTTTTGCAAGGTGTCGATGACGATGAGGCTAATATCGGAGTAAGTATGGATGAAACTGACGATTTGTTCTTCCAATCCCTGCCCAATTCCGTGACTTTCCGTCTGCAGAATGAGCCGTTCCGGGTCTTCTTCTGCATCGACAAGCTGGTAAAGGCGTTCTTGCAGACGACCCAGCGTATCTTCCAGCGAGAAATAAAGCACGGTTCTCGGTTCTGTTTCACGCCCCCACACAGATTTCCCCTGCGAAATCTGCAAGCAGAGCCAAAGTGTCAGCCAGCTTTTGCCCGCCTTGCTGGGACCGGCAAAGATTGCCAGCCCCGCCGGGAGCAGACCGGGGATAATCCATTTAGCAGGCGGTATCGGCGTTGCAAGCAGCGCACCGGCAGTAATGGTTTTCGGTAATCTTGTGGTAGTCATTCACATCATCCTTTCTTGTTTGGTATACATCTATTATCTCATACTATCGTCGTTTTGTGTGTAATAAGTTTTACTCTCTAGTGTTAAGTTGTACGGCTCACGCCGCCCCACAGCCCCACAAACGCACCAAACGGCGGGTGTTCTGGCTGTTTCGTATCCGTGTGCTGCGTGTGGCATCTGCCCCACACCGAGCGGATTTGGGCGGTTACTGCGAGGGAATCAGTTCTGATTCACTTTTATGCCTTGTCCTCTGAATAGTGAATCAAATCTGATTCACTCTCCGGGCGGGCCTCTTGCCAAAAGCAAGATTTTCTCCTACGCGCTCACGCGGGTCTGACCGCACGGACGCTAGAAAACCTAGCGGTTCAGAAGAAGTTGTATGCGGGAGAGATTACGCAGGCAGAGTACTTTGAGTGGAAGATTATGTGGCCGGAAATATAAGGCAATGCCTAGATAAAGGGCAAGCTTTGATTTAATAATAGAGCTTGAAGAGATACAACATTTTGTGGGAATCTTTAGGCTCTTTTTTGTTTGTCTGCGCATTGAAATGTTGCACAATTTAATATTGCCCATTCGACACAAAAACTGTATAATGTAGTTAATTAGAATAAAAGTTTGGGGGCTGTATGTATGGCTGACAAGAACACTGCAAATATCGGATTTGAAAAGCAGATTTGGGATGCCGCCTGCGTTTTGCGCGGCAATCTGGATGCTTCGGAATATAAAAGTGTTGTTTTGGGTTTGATTTTTCTAAAGTATATCTCTGACCGCTTTGAGGACAAGTACAATCAGCTTGTCGAAGAGGGTGACGGCTTCGAGGAAGACATTGACGAATACACTTCTGAGGGCATCTTCTTTGTACCCTCTGGTGCGCGTTGGAGCGAAATTGCCGCAAAAGCACACACCCCGGAGATTGGCACGGTAATTGACGATGCTATGCGTGCTATTGAAAAAGAGAACAAGCGCCTAAAGGACATCTTGCCCAAGAACTTCGCCCGTCCGGAACTGGACAAGCGTCGCTTGGGCGATGTGGTAGACCTGTTCACCAACATCAAAATGCTGGATCACAGCAACGAAAAGGATGTTCTTGGTCGCACCTACGAATACTGCCTGTCCATGTTTGCCGAGCAGGAGGGCAAGCGTGGCGGCGAATTCTTCACGCCGTCCTGCGTTGTGCGCACCTTGGTTGAGATATTGCAGCCGTTCAAGGGGCGCGTGTATGACCCCTGCTGCGGCAGCGGTGGTATGTTTGTGCAGTCGGCAAAGTTTGTCGAGAACCACAGCGGCAACATCAGCGATATTTCCATTTACGGACAGGATTCCAACCCTACTACTTGGAAAATGGCGCAGATGAACCTTGCCATTCGCGGCATCGAGCCTGATTTAGGCAAGTATGCGGCAGATACCTTCCTAAACGATCAGCACCCTACCATGCGGGCGGATTATATTATGGCTAACCCGCCGTTCAACCTGTCCGATTGGGGCGCAGATAAGTTGCGGGAAGATGTGCGCTGGAAATACGGTACGCCCCCGGCTGGCAATGCTAACTTTGCATGGTTGCAGCACATGATTTATCACTTGAACCCGTCCGGCGGCAAGATCGGTATGGTGTTAGCGAATGGTTCTCTTTCTTCCCAATCCGGCGGCGAGGGTGAGATTCGCAAAAATATTATCAACGCGGATCTGGTCGAGTGCATTATTGCCATGCCCACCCAGTTGTTTTACACAACGCAGATTCCAGTTTCGCTCTGGTTCTTGAACAATCAGAAAAAGCAAGGCGGGAAAACCTTGTTCATTGACGCACGCAAGATGGGTACGATGGTCAGCCGCAAGCTGCGCGAACTGACAGATGAGGACATCAAAAAGATTGCCGACACCTACAATGCCTTTGTGGACGGCACACCGGAAGATGTAAAGGGGTATTGCGCTGCCGTAACCACGGACAAGATTGCTAAACAGGATTATATCTTAACCCCCGGACGCTATGTTGGTATTGAGGAGCAAGAAGACGATGGCGAACCGTTTGAGGAAAAGATGGGACGGCTGACCGCTGAATTGTCGGATTTGTTCAAGGAATCTCACCGACTGGAAGATGAAATCCGAGAAAAGTTGGGGGCAATTGGGTATGAAGTCTGAATGGGTTACAATGAAAGCATCTGACTTTATTGAGTTCAATCCCCGTCTGAGTCTAAAAAAGGGAACTCTTGCAACGAAAATTGCAATGGACAAATTGCAGCCATTTACCAAAAGGATTGATATAACCGAGAAAGCACTATATTCAGGAGGCGCTAAGTTTTGCAACGGGGATACAATTCTGGCGCGAATTACCCCTTGCCTTGAAAATGGAAAAACTGCCTTTGTTGATATTTTACAAGAGGGTGAAGCGGGCTTTGGTTCGACAGAATTTATCGTTATGCGGGCTAAGGAAGGAGTCAGCGATCCACAGTTTGTCTATTATGTAGCCATCAGTCCTTTTTTTCGCGAAAGAGCCATTAAATCTATGGTGGGATCATCTGGACGGCAACGAGTGCAGCAAAGCGTGATCGAAAACCTCGAATTATCCGTACCACCGCTCCAAATTCAAAAGGAAATTGGTTCCTTTCTATCGGAAATAGACAAAAAAATCGCCGTTAATAATCAGATAAACGATAATTTAGCGGCTTAGAGCTGGACGGCAGAGACATCGATCTCGCCGGACATGAGTTTAGGCAATAACGCATCTCGCAGTTCAGCCAGTCTCATATTTTCAAGGAAATTGTAGCGCATCTTCAAAAACATTGGTGAGACAACCTCCTTAAATAGCACCAGACTGTGCTTGTCAAACAAGGGAAGTCGGTATTGCCCTACTGTTTCGGCAGAAACACGTTGTCTCCCGCTACTTCCGTTCATGTTTTTGACTGCATAATCGACGAATGCTGGATAGCGAGCCAAACAATATAGCATTTCGGGTGGTGTGTCATTTTTCGGTGCGAGGACAATATACTCCGTCGAGCCAAAAGCAACTTCACCATCATCAAGAAAGTCAATGAAAGCAGTTTTGCCGTTTTCGAGACAGGGAGTAATGCGAGCTAAAAGCGTATCTCCGTTTGTAAACCGCATTCCCCCGTTAAACGGCTTTATTTCCCAGCTGGACGGAAAAGCCCCTCTTGTCGATAGCTGGCTCATATCTATGCTTCTCGCCACTTGGTTTTTTGCCAATCTCCGCTTGGGGTTAAGAAAAGCATAGTCGGACACAGTGTAATCGTTGTTTTCGGCATTAGCTATGAGATTATCAAATACTGAGAACGCTTGTTGCTGTAAATTATCGTTTATCCGATGAAAGGAAAGGTTCATAATGCAATACTTTAGAGGTGCCCCTGTTGAGAAAATAGGATATTGTAAATGCCAACAACATCGTAGTATAACATCTGAAATTGAAGAATGGGGATACTGGGATGTTTGCTGTGTATGTGGAAAACCACTTGAAGACGGTTTTCATTACTATAATCATTATGATGGTGAAGATCACGATGACATAGATTTGTATAACTAAACATCCGTTACTCTTACCAGTGGCGAGAGTTCACCCAAAAGAACTGCCACTGTATGCCGTTCTCTTACAAATTGGAGGAGAACGCTATGAAAGAAGAACTTATAAATCAAATCCAAATTCAAATGCTGCCATTTTTGAATAATGCGCAACTAGAAATGCTTCAATCTGTGTTGGAACACGCTTTTTACGGTGTTTCCGTTACGAATGAAGGTTCGACAGCAACCATAGGTGAAAACTACGTTGCAGCGTTTGTTGCAGCAAAGCGCATTGAGGGCTGTTCCGAGAAAACGTTGGCTTACTACCAAAACACTATCCAAGCGATGATTTCCGGCATAGGCAAAGCTGCACAGCAAATCACAACCGAGGATTTGCGAGCCTATCTGACGGAATATCAAAACGAACACAAAATCAGCCGCGTAACGATAGATAATATTCGCCGCATCCTTTCCAGCTTCTTCTCCTGGTTGGAGGACGAGGACTACATTGTAAAAAGCCCTGTTCGCCGTATTCATAAAGTGAAAACCGCCAAGATAATTAAGGAGACCTACACGGACGAGGCTTTAGAGCTGATGCGAGATAACGCACCCAGCCTGCGGGATTTAGCTATTATTGATCTGTTGGCTTCGTCCGGAATGCGTGTTGGCGAATTGGTAACGCTGAATCGGGATGATATAAACTTTGCCGAGCGAGAGTGTGTAGTTTTCGGTAAAGGCGACAAAGAACGTTTGGTCTACTTCGATGCCCGCACAAAAATACACTTACAAAACTACTTGGTCGGTCGTGATGATGATAATTCGGCATTGTTTGTTTCTCTGAAATTTCCGCACAACCGTTTACAAATTGGCGGTGTAGAAACGATGCTACGCGGACTTGGCCGACAACTCAACCTTACAAAAGTACACCCGCACAAATTCCGGCGTACCCTTGCAACCTCGGCTATAGATAAGGGTATGCCAATAGAACAAGTTCAGCAGCTTTTAGGGCATCAAAAAATCGACACCACAATGCACTATGCAATGGTAAAACAGCAAAATGTAAAGAATGGACATAGAAAATATATAGGGTAAGAGAGTTGGTGTATTATAAATGCGCGAAATAGAGTTATCTTCAGTAATAACAGATATTGCAGCTGGACCATTCGGCTCAAATTTAAAGGTTGAATGTTTCGTCCCTTCCGGATTTCCTATAGTCGATGGCGCAAACCTAAAGAGTTACAAAGTGACCGATAATATTACGAAGTTTGTAACAGAAAAAAAGGCGCGTTCGCTTGGACGTTCGATTGCAAAGCGTGGAGATGTAATAGTTACTATTAGTGGAACGTTAGGACAGATTTCCTATATTCCGGATGATTCAAAGTATACAGAGTACTTATGCTCACAACGGCAATTCCGGGTTTCGTTTGATGAAAGCAAGGTCTATGCTCCTTATTTAGTGTTTTATTTTCACACATATGAAGGGCAAAACAAAATTTTGTCCTTCGCAAATCAAACGGGTGTTCCAGCTTTATCTCAACCATTGAAAAATTTCAAAAAAATACGCTTACAGCTCCCACCTCTTGAGCAACAGAAGAAAATTGCAAGTGTAATAGAAGCCATTAATCGTAAAATCGAATACAATCAGAAGATAAACGATAATTTATACGCTCAAGCCAAAGCTATCTTTGACAACCATTTTATCAATATTGATGCCATCCCTGCTAGATGGAGAAAAGGCAATCTCTTAGACATCGCCAATTACTTGAATGGACTTGCCATGCAGAAGTTCCGTCCTCAAGGGAATGAAATAGGTCTTCCGGTATTGAAGATTAAGGAACTCCGCCAAGGTTCATGTGATGATAGTAGTGAGCTCTGCTCCTTGAGTATCAAGCCCGAATACATCATTCACGATGGCGATGTCGTCTTCTCTTGGTCCGGAAGTCTACTTGTTGATATATGGTGCGGGGGAACTTGCGGCTTGAATCAGCACCTTTTCAAGGTTACATCAGACGTCTATGACAAGTGGTTTTACTACCTGTGGACGGCTCACCACCTTGCCCGTTTTATTGCAATCGCTGCTGATAAGGCAACAACAATGGGGCACATCAAACGTGAGGAACTTGCCAAAGCAGAGGTCTTAATTCCTTGCGAAGAAGACTATACAAGCTTCAACTCTATCATGCAGCCTATTTTTGAGCTGATAATCTCGAACCGGATTGAGTCTCGTAAGCTGGCTGCACTTAGGGATGAACTACTACCAAAGCTGATGACCGGCGAGATCGACGTCTCCGACGTTCAGCTCTAAGCCGCTAAATTATCGTTTATGCCCTAAGGTTGTTCCTTCACAGTCGAGGTGCTTTATGAAGCTGTCATTAGATGTAAATTTGTCTCGTAATTTACGAAACAAATTCAATGAGCGGCTCAACTTTTCTATGGCAAAAACAGCAAAATTCAGATGTCCGGATGGAAAAGAAATTGAGCAAGCGTCCTTTAACGCTGTGTGTGCGGTGCTTGATCGCATAGATTCTCTGGTTGTACACTGTTGTTCTTTAGAGATTGATTCTTCAACTTCTGGGATATTCGCCTTTTATGATTTGCTAAATTATGGGCAGACATTGATTGATTGTATCGAACTCATAGCTCAAATATATGATTATAAAAGCAATGTAGGTACAAGTTGTTCTCACTTTAAAAATAGTGGGAACAACAATAAAGGAACAGATGAAAAGTATTTCAAATACCTTCGTTCCCTTTGTACCGTCCATCCTGTTGAAACAAATCACCACAAAGAATATCAAGGTAATCAACCCGAGTGGTGCCCGTATATCGGTCCTGTGAACACTGTAACCGCATGGACACTTCCAGCAAAAGACAGAAACGCCGATTTTGTGGCTATCATTTATCGAAATGATATGACCTTACAAAAGTATCTCCCTATTTATGTTGGTCAAGTCTTTTCTTATATAGAAAGTCGATACAACGAGGTAGATGATATAATTAAGGCCATTGACAATTATAATCAAGATTGTATCAGTAAATTAAAAGCCAGCAGCTTAATGTCTCCGTCTTCGTTTCCTTCATATGATGAATATCTCCACTATTTAGATAAAGAAATAAAAGTGCGCTATGAAAGTTACTGTTCTATAGCAAAATATTGGGCCGCAATTTACCAAACAAATTTCTCTGATACTGAACAGCAAAAAGCGTTAGAGCAATATAAAGCAGCGTTAAAACAGCACATTGCCTGTGTCCACAATGCTCTGCAAACTATGGACTGTGTTGTGGATTCTAATTTTGAAATTGAATTTAGCAACACATACTCATTTTCACAATTCAACAAATTTCACTATCACCTTAGCAAACTTCCAGATTTACTTCCATCTTTTGAATTGGAGCAAGATTCAAACTGGACCTTTGGCTTTATTGATGATATAGACGAATCTGCAAGAGGATATGGCGATCCAATTTATGCCCGCCTACTCTTGAAAGATGTAACCGATGCATTGTCTGCGACTTTCAACTTTGATTTTTCGCAAAACAACTGGCATTTATGGCTTCAATTTGAAGTAGCAATGTGGCTATCTGAAAATGATGTGTCATAAACAAATGGAGGGCTGATTCTATGATTTTCAGTGAAGCGACATTTGAAAGCGCCATCATTGAACTATTTGAAAATATGGGCTACACCCATATCTATGCCCCGGATATGGACAGGGACTATACCAGTCCCCTGCTAGATGACGAACTGCGCAACAGCTTGGCGCGGTTGAACAAAGCCCTGCCATCGGATGCCATAGAGGAAGCTATCTCCAAACTTAAAAACTTCGACAGTGGCAGCCTTGTGCAGAAAAACATGGTCTTTATGGACTATCTGCAAAACGGTATTACGGTAAAGTTTTTTGAAAAGGGCGAAGAACGCTCCGCGATTGTCCGTTTGGTAAACTATCAGAATGTGCAGAACAACTCCTTTTATGTGGTGAATCAGTTTGCCTTTTTGGAGGGCGGCAACAACCGCCGCCCGGACATTATTCTGTTTATCAACGGTTTTCCGCTGGTTTTGATGGAATTAAAAAGCCCCTCCAAGGACGAAGTGGGCGCAGAGAACGCCTACAATCAGATCCGCAACTATATGCAGGATATTCCGTCCCTGTTCTACTACAACGCCATCTGCGTAATCAGCGACCTTTCCGCCAACAAGGCCGGAACGATCACCTCCGGACTTGACCGCTTTATGGAGTGGAAAAGTAAAGGTGGACAATATGAGGACAACGCGGCTGTCCAGTTTGATACTTTCTATGAGGGAATGTTCCAGAAATCCCGGCTGCTGGATATTCTGAAAAACTTTATTCTATTCTCCGGCGACGCGCAAAAGCCTATAAAGATTCTGGCGGGATATCATCAGTATTTCGCTGTGCGCAAGGCTATTGAACGCGCGATTGTAGCCACCCGCACGGACGGCAAAGGTGGCGTATTTTGGCATACGCAGGGCAGCGGCAAGTCGCTGTCCATGGTGTTCTATGCCCATTTGCTTCAAGAAGCCTTGGACAGCCCCACCATTGTTGTTATGACTGACCGCATCGACCTTGACGATCAGCTGTTCACCCAATTCTGCAAGTGCGCGCCGTTCCTGCGGCAGACCCCTGTGCAGGCCGAAAGCAAGGAAAATCTGAAAGCACTGCTGGAAGATAGACAAGCCAACGGCATTATCTTTACCACGATGTTCAAGTTTGAGCGCGGCGAGCGTCCTCTGTCCGAGCGCCGGAATATTGTAGTCATGGCCGACGAAGCCCATCGCGGGCAATATGGCTTCGATGAAAAGATTGTTTTGACTGAAAATGCGCAAGGCGAAAAAGAAGCCCACACAGTCGTAGGCAATGCGCGTGTTATCCATGACGCCCTGCCCAATGCAACTTTTATTGGCTTTACAGGCACTCCGATTTCCGCTAAAGACCGCAACACCCGCGAGGTATTTGGCGATTACATCGACATTTACGACATGACCCAAGCGGTCGAGGACGGCGCTACCCGTCCCGTGTATTATGAGAGCCGCGTTGTCCACTTGAAGCTGGATCAAAACACGCTGGCGCTGATTGACTCCACTTATGATATTTTGGAGCAGCAGTCAGACACCAACACCATTGAGAAAAGCAAAAAAATGCTGGGGCAGATGGAGAGTGTGCTGGGGGCGGACTCTACCATTCAGTCCTTGTGTGAAGATATTGTTGCCCATTACGAAAAATACCGCGCCAATTTGTTGACAGGTAAGGCAATGATTGTAGCCTATTCCCGCCCCATTGCCATGAAAATCTACCGCAAAATTTTGGAATTGCGTCCATCATGGAAAGAGAAAATTGGCGTTGTTATGACGGGCGGCAACAATGACCCGGAGGATTGGAAAGAGGTTATTGGCACAAAAGCCCACAAAGAAGAACTTGCCCGTAAGTTCAAAGACAACAACGACCCGATGAAAATCGCCATCGTGGTAGATATGTGGCTGACCGGGTTTGATGTGCCGTCCTTAGCCACAATGTATGTGTACAAGCCCATGCACGGCTATAATCTGATGCAGGCTATTGCCCGCGTAAACCGCGTTTTCAAGGACAAAGAGGGCGGTTTAATCGTTGACTATGTGGGCATTGCTGCGGCGCTGAAAGCGGCCATGAAAGAGTACACAAAGCGTGATCAATCCCGCTATGGCGATATGAATATTGCCAAGATCGCTTACCCGAAGTTCCGTGAGAAATTGCAGGTCTGCAAGGACCTGCTGCATGGGTACGACTTCAGCGGTTTTATCGGCGGCACACCATTGACGATGGCAAAGCTGGTTACGGGCGGCGTGAACTTTGTTTTGGATGCAAAGCATCCGAAGCGCAAGGATTTGTTCTTGAAAGAGGCGCTGCTGTTAAAACAGGCACACTCCCTGTGCTCCAGCATGACCAACGAACAGGAGCGCCACGAAGCAGCTTATATGGAGGCCGTGCGTTCTACGGTAATAAAGGTTACCTATGGCGGTAACGGTGGCAAGACGCTTTCTCTGAAAGAAATCAATGCGCAAATTAACGAGCTATTGAAAGCCAGTATCCAAAGCGAGGGCGTTATCAGCCTGTTTGACAGCAAATCTGCCGGCGAAAACATCAGCCTGTTTGACCCAGCCGTCTTGGAAGAAATCTCGAAGATGAAAGAGAAGAATATCGCAGTCGAGATCTTGAAAAAGTTGATGGCCGAGCAGGTGTCCGTGTACAAGCGAACCAATGTTGTACAATCCCAGAAATTCTCCGAGAAAATCACGCAGTTGATGAACGCCTACTACAACGGTTTGATCGACAATGAGGAAGTCATCAAGGAACTGCTGAAAACAGCCGAGGAGATTACCAACCTGTACAAGAACGGTGAAAAGCTGGGCTTAACGCAGGAAGAATTGGCTTTCTACGATGCGCTGACGAAGCCGGAGCATATCAAGGATTTTTACGAGAACGACCAACTGATTGCCTTAACCCATGAGCTAACCGATATGCTGCGGAAGAACCGCACGATTGACTGGCAGAAAAAAGAAACCGCTCGCGCCAGTATGCGTAAGATGGTGAAGCGGCTTCTGAAAAAGTATAAGTATCCCCCGGAAGATTACGATACAGCAATCAGTACGGTTATCAGTCAGTGCGAGATGTGGACAGATCATGTGATGGATGCGTAAATAAGAGAGGGTTTTCGAATGAAAACAGATGATGAAAACGCTAATGTTTTAGATGTGGATTTTTTTCAAAAAGCCTATAAAAAGCTGAAGTCAAGCGCATATTACGATAAAACCAATCTGTACCTGCGCGACCGCATTGCGTGTGCAGAATCCGAAACGGACATTGACGATACGCTCAGGAAATTATGTGACGCTCTGCAAAGCGACTCTTGGGATAATTATGCGGCAGACATCTTGTCAAAGATACGCTGCATTCATCTTCCTAAAAAGATTGCAGAAGCATCTCCTACATCTTCGGACTCTAACAAAAAGCAGGGGACCCTTATTCTGAATAGCCGAAACGCGAAAAAAATTTATTTTGACAAAGATGGAATTCAGACGTTCATTGATATGCCTGTCGAGGGACATATTCTTGGCGTTGTGTGGATTATGCTTATCGGCTGGCAATTGGATAAGGAGTATACAAATTGCTACGGGAATCGCATCAGAGAAAAGCTGTACAATGAACTGTCTGACAATGTCACGTTCTCACCGTATCTGTTTGAGCCCTATTATCAAAAGTACGAGAGCTGGCGAGATAAGGCGCTAGACATTGCACAGGAACATCTGAAACGCGACAATGTACTTATAACTACGCTAGATTTTACCCGATTCTATTATTCGGTGGATATTACTACCGAATTTATGGAGTCTTTACTTAAAAAGACTCGTTTCGAAGATTCGCAGCGTATAACCTATGAGCGCATGAATGCCTTTGTAGAAAGTGTTATCACTAGATACTCTGAAATTTATTTCAGTGAGATACAAGAGGCTTCCACAAGGAAGATATTACCAATCGGTTTTTTGCCGTCTAACGTATTGGCTAATGAATGCTTGCATAAATTTGATAGTGCCATTTTAGACGGCTGGAATCCCATTTACTATGGACGCTATGTTGACGATATTTTGATCGTTGAAAAAGTAGAAAAAGGAAGTGCTATTGAAGAAACCTATAAACATTCGGAGCTCACTTTTGAAAAAGCTTTTGATCATTATGTTGTAAACGGCGATCGGTGGAATGGGCTTTCCGCCAGTGAGTCTGTCCGGAAAAAGAAACAAGCTCTATTCAAGAAAAAGAACATAGGTAAAAAGGCAATAGAATATTCTGTTTTGCCAAAATTTACAACGCCGCTTGGACCACAAACAAAAATCACCTTGCAGGCCCAAAAGGTAAAAATTTTCTATTTTGAGTGTGGGCAATCGGAAGCGCTCATTACATGCTTCCGAGAAAAGATTTCCAAAAACAAATCCGAATTTCGCAATATGCCGGAGGATGACCCCGTTTTCCAAAAAGATGACTATACGGAAATATATGTCATGGATCAAACGGGTGTCAACAAACTCCGTGACGTGAACGGTCTGAAACTTGATAAATACGAGCTGTCAAAGTATTTGGGGAAATATCAACGGATCAGCGGTATTGTCACCGACAAAAAAGAACATCAGTTTGTAAAAGATATCAAGAAAATCTTTGATGATGCAGCGCTTATTGAAAATTACACGCTATGGGAACGCATTATAACGATTCTGTTTATGAATCATTACTATGATGAACTTTTTGATTTTATCGGCATGGCAAAACATGCCATTGATAAAACAACAAGCTACGACGACAATATCACGAAGCGTTTTCATGTATCATTAAACAAGTGTCTGATATCCTGCTTGGCAAGAACGTTTGCCTTATATCAAGCAGACAAAAAGTTACATGTTGACTGTTCGCCGTTGAAAGAGAAATCATCTGAAATTTGCAATATCGTTGACATGGCTTTGTTGCTGTCAAAGAGTTACCTTAAGAGCCGTATGTTTGACAAAACATTGTGCGCAGTATGGCCGGAATTGATTTTTACGCTCTGCAAAAGCAATGATGTTTCGTTTAATCTCTCCTCCTATACCGAAACCCTAAGTTTTATAGGGGAAAATGCTTCCACGGAAAAAGGTCATGCCGTTTCTTTCGACATAGGGGATTTCCAGTATGCGTACTATCCCTACCTCGTGACAATGGCCGAGATTTCATTGGCGAATTTGATGCTTCGCATTGCAACGGGAACTTCTCTGGAATGCGCCAACGATGTCCATAAAAATGAGCAAATTTATGTTTGGGTAAACTACCGGCATAAAGAATTGGGTGACACCTCGTGTGAGATCAGGCACATTGGTAACTTACAGCAGCATCTATTTATAAAAGTTGGAGATGAGAAATTCACAAGTGTTAATGTTGCCATTTCCAGTCTGAAAATGTCTGATGATAACTTTAGATTGGCTCACATGAAACGCCCTAACAGAAGCTATGATCGGTATCAGAAAATTGCATTTCTGGTAAATACAGCCTTGAAAGAGAGTGCAAATCTGCTGGTCATGCCAGAAGCCTGCACACCTTTGGAATGGCTGCCTGTACTGGCGCGAACAAGTTCGCGCAATAATATGGCTATCATCACCGGCGTGGAACATATTTTTTCAGGCACAAATGTTTATAATCTAACAGCCGTAATTCTTCCCCATACGGACAGAAAAACCGGTGCGCAAGGTGCGCATATATTCTATCACTCCAAAAATCATTTTGCGCCGGGGGAATTGCAGCTTATACGAGGCAACATCTTGCAACCATTTGAAGGTAATGGTAGCTCAAAGAACCAAAGCAGTTATGAACTTTACAACTGGAATGACTTTTTGTTTTCTGTCTATTGCTGCTATGAACTCACATCAATTGCGGATCGATCCATATTCCAGTCTTTTGCGGATGCTATAATCGCGGTCGAATGGAACCACGATGTTAATTATTATAGCAATATCATCGAGTCATTAAGCCGAGATGTTCATTGCTACTGCATTCAGGTAAACACATCTGATTATGGCGATAGTCGTATTACACAGCCAACAAAAACAGAGAAAAAAGACATTCTAAGGACAAAAGGCGGAGCAAACGCTGCTGTGTTGGTCGGTAAAATTGAAATTGCAAAGTTGCGCGAGTTCCAAGCAAAAACATATGAACTTCAAAAAGATGACTCGACTTATAAGCCAACTCCGCCCAATTTCAATAGTAGAATTGCCTATCAAAAATCAACGGGACAATTATCAGCGGACATCATAAAAGAACTGTTTACCTAAAGAAGTCTTCTTGCAAGCCATCCATTCGGTGCTGTAAAATACAGCTAAAGAACTCATCAATGTGTTATATTGCTTTTTGCCGCATAGTCGTACGGCATTATAAAGCTGTACTTCCTATCGGCTCAAATGTAGGCTGTTTTTTCGCACTTAGTACAGTATAATATTATAAAGTGTAGGCAGGTGACAAAAGTGCTAATGAATTCAAATGAATATATTACAGTTGTCGATACTATCAAAAAAGAAATTCGATCGGCACAGTATCGGACTGCAGTTCAGGCAAATACCGAACTGTTACGGTTGTATTATAGCATAGGCAAGGAAATAAACGTCCACAAAGTTTGGGGTAATAAGTTTATCGAAAACTTGTCAATGGATATTCGTGCTGATTATCCTACGAACAAGGGATTTTCTGTCCGAAATTTGAAGTATATGGCGAAATTTGCGGCCACTTATTCTGAGCAAGAATTTGTGCAACAGACTGTTGCACAAATTCCTTGGGGCCATAATATTGTACTACTTGATAAAATCACTGATAGTGAGCAACGCCGTTGGTATGCGGAGACTTGCCAAAAGAACGGCTGGTCACGGAATGTTCTTATTCATCAAATAGAAAGCGGATTGTACGAGAGACAGGTTTTAAACAGTAAGGTTTCCAATTTTAAGCAGCGGTTACCTTCTCCACAGAGCGAACTGGCCACACAGACAATGAAGGATCCTTATGTGTTTGATTTCATTCCGTTCAGAGAGGATATGCTGGAGCGGGACATTGAGCAAGCCCTTGTACGAGATGTTACAAAACTGCTGTTAGAGTTAGGAACCGGCTTTGCATTTTTGGGAAATCAGTACCACCTAAATGTTGGTGGCGATGATTTTTATATTGACCTACTTTTTTACAATTTGAATTTACGTTGCTATGTAGTGGTGGAACTTAAGACGGGAGAGTTCAAGCCGGAATATGCTGGGCAACTCAACTTTTATCTATCAGCAGTAGATGGTATCTTAAAAAAGGATGCCGACAACCCATCCATCGGCCTACTGCTTTGCAAGAGCAAAAACAATCTCGTGGCAGAGTATTCTTTAAAAGACATATCAAAGCCTATCGGCGTGAGCGAATATAAGGTTACGAGTAACCTTACTGGGGAATTGGAAAAGCAGTTGCCTTCGGTGGAAGATATTCAAAATAGAATTAAATGAGCCTTTTTGAAATTTGTTAAAAGTATTTTTACCGTATGTTCTTACAGAGTTTATTTGCATTTTGACCACCATTTGACCACTACTGTGCAGTCGCCCCTCAAAATGCCGGAAAAGCCTGTTGTGATAACCAACAACGGGCTTTTTCCTATTTTGGCGGCAAATGTGCAGAAGCAACAAATTTTACGTTTCAACGTCGGTCTATACCGTCCTGTCGTAGTTCTCCGACCCGGAAGGCCAGAGGTTCGAATCCTCCCGGTCGCACCAAGAGGCTGTTGCACATGTAACAGCCCCTCTTTTATTCGTAGAATCGAAAAATAAAAAGCATGTTTTTGTGGAAATAAAAGCATGTGCAACAGATTTCCTTGAAAATCAGAAATTTTCAATGGATTTGTGATGCACATGCTTTTTCCTATTGTTCGATTATATGTCTAATTCTTAGGGGCGATTCTGAACTTCCATCCAAAACGATGTGCAACAGTCCCTTTTTGTTTTGCACGGATTTTATGGGGCAGTAAAAGAAGGGCTTCGAACAGCCCGTGCCCCGCGCTTTGCGTCCCGCGGGGCAGAAACGCCCCGGTGGGGCGTTTCTAGGGCGCGGCTTGGCGAATCCCTTCGGGCGCACCAAAAAGCGCATTGCAATGTACTTTACGCAGTAAAGCGGTGATAGTAGGACTTATATTTAACACACGGCAAGAAACAATTTCCGTTTCGCACATTGTAATCTTCGCAGAAAAAACTTATAATGCTTTTGAACCTGTAGGACACACAAAACGCAGAAAAGAGAGGGAATCATGAGAAAACTGTTCCTTTTGGAAGATGATCTGAGCCTGATCAGTGGGCTGACCTTTGCATTCAAGAAACAGGGCTTTGCACTGGATACAGCCCGGACGCTGGCAGAAGCCGAGGTGCTGTGGTCAGACAGAAAATATGACCTGCTGGTGCTGGATGTTTCCCTGCCGGATGGCTCTGGCTTCGATTTCTGCCAGAAGGTGCGGCGCACATCCAACGTGCCGATTCTGTTCCTGACTGCTTCGGATGAGGAAATGAATATCATCATGGGACTGGATATGGGCGGGGATGATTACCTGACCAAGCCGTTCAAGCTGAGTGTCCTGTTGTCGCGGGTCAATGCACTGCTTCGCCGTGCAAATGCGTCCAGCGCAGGAGAACCCGTACTGGAATCGGGCAGCATCACCGTCCGGCTGTTGCAGGGACAGGCGTACAAAAACGGAATCTTGCTGGAACTGACCAGCGCAGAGTACAAGCTGCTCTGCTTCTTTATGCAGCATCCGAATGCCGTGCTATCCAAGGAACAAATTCTGGATGCACTGTGGGACTGCGATGGGGATTACATTGACAGCAGTGCCTTAACAGTGTACATCCGGCGGCTGCGGATGAAGATTGAGGACGACCCCGGCAAACCGCAGATGCTGCTGACTGTCCGCGGCATGGGCTATAAATGGAATGGGTAAAGGTGCCGTATGAAAGTATTCGCAAACCGAGAGATCCGGATTTTGTTCCGGACAGTGCTGGCGGTCTGGGCGGTGGCATTGGCTCTCACGCAGGGCATCGTATGGCATACGACGCACGCATTCTCTTTCGCATTACTGTTGGTTTTTCTGCTTCTGGGCGGCTGCCTCTGGGGCGTGCTTTTTCGCTATTTCCAAAGGCAGAGCGCGCTTCTGGAACAGGCAGTCCAGCAAATCCAAAGCTGTCTGGATGGCAACCCGGATGCACGACTGGACTGCGACCGGGAGGGAGAATTTTACCGTCTGTTTCACTCCGTTAATGCATTGGCGGCAGTTCTGAGCGCACACGCAGACAACGAGCAGCGGGAGAAGCGTTTTTTGAAAAATACCATTGCAGATATTTCGCACCAGCTCAAAACACCGCTGGCGGCGTTGAATATCTACAACGGTCTGCTTCAGGACGAAGCTGTTTCGCCGTCGGAGGTCAAAGAGTTTGCAGACCTGTCCGAACAGGAGTTGGACCGCATCGAAACGCTGGTGCAGAATCTGCTCAAAATCACCCGGCTGGATGCCGGTTCGGTCGTCTTGGAGAAGAAAAACGAAAATGTTGCTGAAATGGTGCGGGACATTGCGCGGCAGTATAACTATCGTGCAGAACAGGAAAAGAAAAAGCTTGTTCTGTCCGGCTCAGAGGCGGTTACACTTTGGTGCGACCGTGACTGGATGCAGGAAGCTGTGGACAATCTTGTAAAGAATGCTCTTGACCACACAAAGAGCGGAGATACGATTCAGGTAGAGTGGAATGCACTGCCGTCCATGGTTCAGATCAAAGTGCGCGACAACGGCAGCGGCATCCACCCGGAAGATTTGTACCATATCTTCAAACGGTTTTATCGCAGCCGCTTTTCACAGGATACACAGGGCATCGGGCTGGGTCTGCCGCTGGCAAAAGCCGTTGTGGAAGCCCATCACGGCACCATTGAAGTAGACAGCGAGCTGGGAAAGGGCACGACCTTTACTCTGAATTTTCCGATTCCTACAAAATTGTAGGCTGAGTGTAGGCTTGCAGTAATGTTGACGTGATATCCTTTTCTGCACAGACAGAGATAATCCGTCTGAATCGAAGAAACCTGCAAAGTGAGGGATACACTATGGAACTATTAGAAGTCAACCATCTCTGCAAGACCTACGGCAGCGGAGAAACTGCTGTCCATGCGCTGAAAGATGTTAGCTTTTCAGTGCCGAAAGGCGAATATGTGGCGGTCGTTGGCGAATCCGGCTCCGGCAAAAGCACCCTGCTCAACCTGATTGGTGGACTGGATACGCCGACTTCCGGCAAGGTGCTGATTGATGGCAAGGATGTTTTTGCCATGAAAGACCGGGAGCTGACGATCTTCCGCCGCCGCAATATCGGTTTTATCTTTCAGGCATTCAACCTCATCCCGGAACTGACCGTAGAACAGAACATCCTGTTCCCGGTGCTGCTGGACTACCAAAAGCCGGACAGGGCATATCTGGAAGAACTGCTGACCGTGTTGAATTTGAAAGACCGTCGGAAGCATCTGCCAAGCCAGCTTTCCGGTGGACAGCAGCAACGGGTAGCCATTGGCCGCGCCCTGATGACCCGCCCTTCACTGATTTTGGCGGATGAGCCGACCGGCAATCTGGACACCCAGAACACCAGCGAGGTCATTGCCCTGCTAAAAGAAACATCCCGGAAATACGAGCAGACTATCCTGATGATCACCCACAACCGCAGCATTGCGCAGACGGCAGACCGGGTGTTGCAGGTATCGGACGGCTGCCTGACCGATTTTGGGAGGTGCCGGGAATGAGCAGCACAGAAATGAAAAGCTATCTGAGCCTGATCCCGATTTCTGCCAAGGTACGCAGACGGCAGAACCGCATGACGATTTTGTGCATCGTCCTTGCGGTGTTTCTTGTCACGGCGGTGTTCAGTATGGCAGATATGGCGATTCGGATGGAAACCTCAAACCAGCTGAACAAAAACGGAAACTGGCATATCATGGTAAAGGACATCTCCCCTGAAACAGCCGCAGAGCTTGCCGCACAGGAGGATGTTGCTGCATTTTCGGCGTATAGCGACATCAACGCTTCCCTTACGGAAAACTACTTTGCCGGAGATAAACGTGCCGCACTGGTAGGAGCAGATGATGCAATCCTTCAAATCTTTCCGGGAATGCAGTGTAGCACTGCCCCGGCGGATGGCGAAGTGCTCGTGACAGCAAACATTCGGGATTGGCTGGATGTTACGGTCGGTACAGCGATTCCGCTGACGCTCCCGGATGGACAGACCATTTCGCTTACTGTCGCAGGTTTCAATGAGGACACCTCCGATACGAACCAGTATGATGCTGTTGTGCTGGTGATGAACCGCAGTACATTTTCTCAGATTGCCGCACAGGTAGAAGAATCCTTTGAAACACAGTATTTCATCCAGTTCAAGCCACGTACCAATTTGCGGCAGTCCATTGTGAACATCGAAAACAAGTACGGAATTTCAGAAGAAAAAATCTCCGAAAATACTTACCTGATGGCGTTGAACGCAAGCAGCAACAACGATTATATTGTAGGCTTATATGCGGTAGCGGCTGTGTTGGCTGGCATGGTCGTCCTTGCCGGAATTTTTATGATCACAGGCAGCATCAACAGCAATGTAGCTCAGCGTACCAGCTATTATGGAATGCTGCGTTGTCTTGGGGCAGGAAAAAATCAGGTTCGGATGCTTGTCCGGCTGGAAGCCCTTTTCTGGTGTAAAACTGCTGTTCCAGCAGGATGTGTGCTGGGAATCGTTTCCACATGGGGATTGTGTTCCTTTCTGCGTGGATTTATCGGCGAGGAGTTCAGCTCTTTACCAGTGCTTGGCATCAGCCCGGTCGGTATTATCTGTGGTTCCGCGCTGGGACTTATCACGGTTTGGTTCGCGGCATCTTCTCCGGCACGGCGGGCGGCAAAAGCTTCTCCGATCACAGCAGCAACTGGGAATGCGGTGGAAAATGCAGCGGATTCTCCGTGTCATGCTCGGTTGTTTGAAAGTCGTGCAGAGCTTTCTTTGGGCGTGAGCCATGCAACCTCGTCCAAAAAGAACTCGCTTCTGATGACAGGTTCCTTTGCGTTAAGCATTCTCCTGTTTTTGAGCTTTTCGGTTTTGCTTCGTTGGGTTGGATTTGCGCTGAATCCGGTGCAGTCCTACGCACCGGACTTATCGGTGGCTGAAACATCCGGGCAAAATGTCCTTGACCCGGTGCTGGTGGAGCAGCTGGAAGCTCTGCCGGAAGTCAAACACGCATTCGGGCGGATGTATTGCCCGCTCCCGGCGGAATATCAGGGAAAACAGGGGTCCATCGACCTGATTTCATACGATAGTATACAGTTTGACTGGGCGAAAAAAGACCTGATTGGCGGAACCCTTCCGCAGGAGCCGGAGGATGGCACATACCCTGTGCTGACGGTATTCGACAAAAGCAACTCCCTGACCGTAGGTGATACCATCCAGCTGGAGGATGCAAAGCTCACAGTCGTGGGTGTATTGAACGACAGCCCGTTCAGTAGTACCGATTCCCCGATTGTTATCTGCACCGAAGAAACCTTCCATCATCTGACCGGGCAAAACCGCTATGCGGTGATCGATATTCAACTAAAAGATACCACAGCAGACGCAGCCATTGCACAAATACACACCCTGCTGAGCGACACGTTAAACAAGCAGGTTGTTTTTTCCAACCGAATCGAAGGAAATCGGATGATACAAAGCACCTACTGGGCGTTCCATCTGGTGGTCTATGCGTTTCTCATCGTGATTGCAGGAATCACCATTCTGAACATCATCAACAGCATTTCCATGAGCGTGTCGGCACGAATGAAGCAGTATGGCATCCTGCGTGCCATCGGGATGGATGATGCACAGCTGAAACGCATGATCTCTGCCGAAGCTGGCACCTATGCGGTGTCCGGTCTTGTGGTGGGCATTGCGCTGGGTCTTGTGCTGAATCGGAAGCTGTATATCCTGCTCATCACCCATTATTTCGGTGCAGCGTGGCAGGTACCGTGGGACTGTCTTGCCGTGATTGTCGTAGTCGTGCTGGCGGCTGTGGTGCTGGCAGTATATACCCCGGTCAGGCAAATCCTCATGCAGCCCATTACTGCAACCATCAGTGAATTATAAACCAGAACAACAGATGCCCACCAGCTTATGGCGAAAACCATAGGTCGGTGGGTATCTGATTTACGAAAAGAATTAAATGCTGTTCGCTGATTTTCCCATTGCAAACCGTTGTAAAATTATTATACGAAACTACATTTTGAAAGAACCGTTCGCCGTTTAATGATGTGTAAAGTGGGGTGCCTGCCATGACCGCTGTGATCTATGCCCGCTATTCATCGGATAACCAGCGCGAAGAATCCATCGAAGGTCAGATTCGGGAATGTACGGCTTATGCCGAAAAGAACGGCATCACCATCGTCAAGCACTACATTGACCGTGCCATCTCTGCCAAGACAGACAACCGCCCGGAGTTCCAGCAGATGATCAAGGAAATGACCGAGGTATATCCCCTGCGGGGGGGGGATGTACCTCGGTCATTTTTATTTTTCGGTGGTCTCTGCCGGTACCACACCGTACTCGTCGGCGCTGACGGGGTCTGCATAGACGGCGTAGCGCTGGGGGGTGTGGGTCAGGATGCCGAAGGGGTAGCAGGTGTACAGGATGCAGCTGGGTTCCTCGGTGCCCCAGCGCACCTTGTCGACATCGGTCTCCTGAATGACCTGCATGTCGGTGACTTTATAGGTAAAGTTGCCCCAGTCGGTCTCCAGATGAATGATGGCGCCGAGCTGCGTCGAACCAAGGTCCGAGAAGTACGTGCCCGTATGCCCGCCGATAAAGACTGTGCCGTTCTCGCCGGGCAGGACGCAGTCACTCTCGGCGCGGCAGCCCGCACCGCGGCCAAACTGACCCTCGCTGTCGCCCCAATAGAGGGCGCAGTCCACGTTTGTGCCTTCGACCCAGATGCGGCCCAGCTTATCGCCGTACTGCACGCTGTCGTGCTCGGCCTGCGCAGCGGTGACCTGCTCGGCACGCTTCGCGGCGGCTGCTTCGGCGGCCAGGCGTTCTTCCTCCTGACGGGCGGCCTCGGCGGCTTCACTGGCGGCGCGGGCAGCCTCCTCCTCGGCGGCTTTGGCGGCCTCGCTGGCAGCAGCGGCACTGGCCGCAGCGGCAGCTTCGGCAGCTCTCTGCCGGTTTTTGGAGATGACCAGCGCCGCCGCTATGCCGACGCAGACGGTCAGCGCCAATGCGCAGAGGGCCAGGCACTTTGCCATCCGTTTGCGGCTCATGCGTTGTGCTCCCGGCTGGCGAGGTAAGCAGCGGGGCCGCTCCGGTACAGGTCGCCGCCGTGGGTGTCCAGCAGGACCGTCAGCGGGAAGTCCTTAACCACCAACTTACGCACCGCCTCACAGCCGAGGTCCGGCCACGCAATGATCTCACAGCTCTGCACACTGCCGGCCATCAGGGCGCCAGCCCCGCCGATGGCGGCCAGATAGACCGCGCCGTTTTTGACGACGGACTGCTTGACGGCATCGGTGCGCTTGCCCTTGCCAATCATGCAGGCCAGTCCCAGATCCAGCAGCCGCGGCGTGTAGGCGTCCATACGGCCCGAGGTCGTGGGGCCTGCCGCGCCGATGACACAGCCCGGGCGCTCCGGCGTGGGGCCGACGTAGTAGATGGCCGCGCCCTCAATGGGGAACGGCAGCGGCTCGCCCTTGTCCAGCAGCTCCATCATGCGGGCGTGGGCGGCGTCACGGGCGGTGTAGACCACGCCCGACAACAGCACGGTATCCCCTGCTTTCAGCGGCGCAAGGTCCTGCTTGGAGAGGGGCGTTTTCAGTACATATTGCATCGTTGCGCCTCCTTACAGCGTGCGGCTGGCGCGGCGGGTAACGTGGCAGCTGATGTTGACGGCCACGGGCAGGCAGGCCACATGGGTGGGCTTTTGCTCAATGGCAACCCCCAGACAGGTCGTAGCACCGCCAAAGCCCTGCGGGCCAAAGCCTGTGGCATTGATGGCATCCAGCAGTTCCTTTTCCAGCACTGCATAATACGGGTCGGCGTTGGGTTCGTCCAGCGGGCGCAGCAACGCCTTTTTGGCCAGCGCTGCGCAGTGGTCGAAGCTGCCGCCGATGCCGATACCCAGCACAATGGGCGGGCAGGGGTTGGCTCCGGCCTGCTCCACCGTGTCAAGCACGAATTTTTTCACGCCCTCGACGCCGTCGGCCGGCTTGAGCATGGCAAGGCGGCTCATGTTCTCACTGCCCGCGCCCTTGGGGGCGACGGTGATTTTGCAGCCGCTGCCCGGCACAAGATGCACGGTCAGGAACGCCGGGGTGTTGTCCCCCGTGTTGACGCGCTGCAGCGGGTCAGCGGTGATGGATTTGCGTAAGAATGCTTTTTCGTAGCCGCGGCGCACGCCCTCGTTGACGGCGTCGGTCAGGTCGCCGTCAATGTGGGCGTCCTGGCCCAGCTCGATAAAGACGCAGGCCATGCCGGTGTCCTGGCAGATGGGCAGGTCTTTCTCTTTTGCAACGCAGAGATTCTGCTGCAATAAGCCCAGTGTCTCCTTTGCCAGCGGCCACGGCTCGGCAGCCTCGGCGGCATCCAGTGCAGCCTTTACGTCGGCGGGCAGCCGGGTGTTGGCCTCGATGCAGAGAGCCTCCACTGCGTCAGAGATGGCAGCGGCGGGAATTTCACGGATGCTCATACGCGCGCCACGCCGCTTTCTCTCGCGGCCTGTGCGACGGCATCGGCGACGGCATCGGCCACACGGGGGTCAAATGCCTTGGGCAGGATGTTTTCCTCGTTCAGCTCGTCGTCGGGGATGAGACCCGCGATGGCCTTAGCGGCGGCCATCTTCATGGCGGGGTTGATGTCCCGCGCACGGACGGACAGCGCACCCTTGAAGATGCCGGGGAACGCCAGCACATTGTTGACCTGGTTCGGGAAGTCGGAACGGCCCGTGCCGATGACGCGGACGCCCGCCTGCTTAGCGAGGTCGGGCATGATCTCGGGCGTGGGATTCGCCATGGCGAACACAATCGCGTCCTTCGCCATCGTGGCGGCCAGTTCGGGGGTTAATGCGCCCGCAATCGACGTACCAATGAAGATGTCCGCATCCCGTATGGCCTCGGCCAGACCGCCGGTCAGCTTGTCGGGGTTCGTCTCCTCGGCCAGCCTGCCCTTGTGGCCTTCAAGGCCCGCGGGGCGGTTCGGGTAAAGGATGCCGTGCTCATCAACGGCGACGATGTTCTTAGCGCCCGCGACCTGCAGCATGTGGATGATGGCCGTGCCCGCCGCGCCGGGGCCGTTCTGGACGATTTTGACGTCCTCAATGCGCTTGCCGACGACCTTCAGGGCGTTGAGCACACCTGCCAGCACGATGATGGCTGTGCCGTGCTGGTCGTCGTGGAACACGGGGATGTCGAGGTCACGCTCGAGTTCGGCTTCGATTTCAAAGCACTCAGGGCTGCGGATGTCCTCCAGGTTGATACCGCCGAAGGTCGGGGCAATGGCCTTGACCGCAGCGATGACCTCCTCCTTCGTCTTGGCGTTCAGGCAGATGGGGAACGCATCGACGCCGCCGAACTCCTTGAACAGGACACACTTGCCCTCCATGACCGGCAGACCGGCCTCGGGGCCGATGTTGCCCAGACCCAGCACGGCAGTACCGTTCGTGACGACGGCGACGGTACGGCCCTTCATCGTGTAGGTGTAGACGTCATCGGGGTTTGCCTTGATCTTGCGGCACGGCTCGGCCACGCCGGGGGTATAGGCGGTGGACAGCGCGTCGCGGTCCTTGCATTCGCAAAGGCTCTGCACGGCGATCTTGCCGGGGAACTTGCTGTGGAGCTCCAGAGCAGCTTTGTTGTAGTCCATGGGGATACCTCTCCTTTATATAGTTTTACTTTCCGTAATGGTGCCCGGTAGGGGCCGGACATGTCCGGCCCGCAGGCTTGCCGCCACATCGCTATGGATTTTACGTTGAGGGCAGGGCATGCCCTGCCCCTACCGAGTTGCTTCTTTTATTCGTGGTGCACCGGTGCATAGTCCGGTTCCAGCTTTATGACACAGAAATGGTCGGGCCACTTAGCCTGTACGGCATTGCGCAGGGCATTGACGAGCTTGACGCCCCGGTGCTGTTTGTCGGTCATGTACTCGGCAGGGACGGCACAGTCAAAAATCACGTTCGTATGTGTCGGGCCGGGCACAATGCGCAGGTCGTGGATGTTGGCCAGCGGCGCGAGTTCCTCGACCTCACGCTGCAAAAACGCCCTCAGCTCGTCCGCGTGGGGGTCACCGGTCACGACGGGGTCAAAGTGGATCGTCGCGATCAGCCCGTCCTCCACAAGCAGGTCCCGCTCAATACGGTCAATGACATCGTGACTGTGCATGACGTCGTTCTTAGCGTCCATTTCCAGATGGAAGCTGACCAGGCGACTGCCGGGGCCGTAGTCGTGGATCATCAGATCGTGCACGCCCAGCACGCCGGGATAGCTCAGGGCCTTTTTCTCGATATGCTCGACCAGATCCGAGTCAGGCGCCGCACCCAGCAGCGGATTGATGGTGTCTTTGACGAGCATTGCACCGCTGTACAAAATGAACGCCGCCACACAGATACCCATCAGTCCGTCAATGCGGGCAAAGCCGGTGAGCTTTGTCAGAATCGTGGCTGCCAGAACCGCTGCCGTCGTGATGACATCGTTGCGGGCATCGGCGGCGGTGGCCAGCAGCGTTTCCGAGTCGATGGCCGTGCCGATCTGCCGGTTCAGCCTGCTCATCCAGAGCTTGACGAGGATGGATGCAATCAGTACTGCAACCATGAGCCAGCTGAAAGCGACCTCCGTCGGGTGCAGAACCTTGGCAAAGCTCTCCTTCAAAAGCTCCACGCCGATGACCAGGATCATGACAGAGACCGCCAGCCCGGCCAGATACTCATACCGGGCATGGCCGTAGGGATGCTCCGAGTCCGCCGGGCGCGCGCCGAGCTTGAAGCCGACGAGGCTGACGATATTAGAGCTGGCATCGGAGAGGTTGTTCATGCCGTCGGCGGTGATGGCAACGCTGCCGGTCAGTACACCGACGGCGATCTTGCCGCCAGCCAGCAGTAGGTTGCACACCACGCTGACGATGCAGGCCAGATTTCCGTAGGCCGTGCGGACGGCGCGATCCGCGGTGCTTTTATAATTTTTGACGAAAGTCCGTATTAAAAGCTGAATCAGTGGGAATGCCCCCTTTTTTTAGAAAAAGACAGACCTTGTAAGGGTCTGCCTTTTGGTTGGTTATAAGTTCTTGCCTCCTCCGGGAGGGGCCCAAGGAGAAAAATTACGCCCGCACGATGCAGGCATCGCGCTCGGGGCCGACGGAGATGTACTTGATCTTGCAGCCGACCAGCTCCTCCAGACGTGTGACATAGTCCTGAGCTGCCTGGGGCAGGTCCTCAAACCTGCGCACGCCGGTGATGTCGCAGTGCCAGCCGGGCACAGTCTCGACAACGGGCTGGGCGTCGTCCAGCGTCTTGCCCATGGGGAAGCGGGTGGTCGTGCTGCCGTCGGTCAGCTTGTAGGCGGTAACGATGGGCACTTCCTCCATGTAGTCGAGGACGTCCAGCAGGGTCAGAGCCAGTTCATCGCAGCCCTGGCACCGCACGCCGTAGCGGCTTGCCACAGCGTCGAACGGGCCGACGCGGCGGGGACGGCCCGTGGCGGCGCCGTACTCATGGCCGTGCTCACGCAGCACGTCCTTTTCCGCCTCGGTCATAGCCAGCTCTGTGGTGAAGGGGCCCTCACCGACGCAGGAGGAATAAGCTTTCATAATGCCGATGGAGAGGTTCAGCTTGTGGCCCGGGATGCCCGCACCGATGGGCGCATAGGCGGACACGGTGTTGGAGGAAGACGTGTAAGGATAGATGCCGAAGTCGATGTCACGCAGAGCGCCCAGCTGGGCCTCGAACATGATCTTCTTGCCCTCGCGGTCAGCCTTGTCCAGATAGTCGCCCACATCGCAGATGTAGGGGGCAAACAGCTTGGAATATTTCTCGCACCAGGCCCACATCTCGTCAGCGCTGACGGGTTTCTGGCCGTAGATCTTCTCCATGGTCAGGTTCTTGGACTCAACGATGGTCTCCAGACGCTTCCTGACACCGGCGTCCATGTGGACGAGGTCGCCCATGCGCAGGGTCTTTTTCATGTACTTGTCGCCGTAGCTGTAGGCGATGCCGCGCTTGGTGGAGCCGAACTGAGCGCCGGTCTTGGACAGGCGCTCCTCCTCAAGGCCGTCCTGTGCGACATGGAACGGCATGGTGATGGTCGCACGGTCAGAGATTTTCAGGTTTTTGGGGCTGATCTCAACACCCTTCTCGGTCAGGGAGGCGATTTCCTTCTCGAGGTGCTCGGGGTCGATGACCATGCCGCCGCCCATAACGCAGACAACGTCGGGACGCAGAATGCCGGAGGGAATCAGGTTCAGGACGAATTTGCCGCGCTCAGTCTTGACGGTGTGGCCTGCATTGTCGCCGCCCTGATAGCGCGCAACAATGTCATAGTCCTGGCTGAGCAGGTCGACCATGCGGCCCTTGCCCTCGTCGCCCCAGTTGATGCCGGTAATGGAAGTAAGCATACGTTTCTACCTCTTTTGTAAGTAAATAGGCATTTCAGCCTTTTCCGGAATCTCCGGGATCCGCTGCCGTTCTGTATTATATCATATTTGTCAAGAGAATACTATAGCTGTTTTGTACAAGATTCAAATGTTTCCGTTGGCGCAGTTGCAGGGGCAGATCAATGCTTAGAGAGCTTCGCGTACTCGGCATAGGGGATCTTTGCGCCGTCCGCAGTCTGGACATAGGTGCTGTCGAGCTGCTGTTTGAAGGCCGCGCGCATATCGGCCAGATACTCCTTGCGCAAAGCGTCGCGCTCTGCGGTCTCGCGCTCGGTCAGACCGATGGCCTTGGCCTTTTTTGCCAGCGCGTTGATGCGGTCAATTTTGGATTTTTCCATGGTGTATGTCTCCTTGTTGTTTGTGGCAATACCGCATAATTCCCGCCTTACGGCTTAAGCACCGCTCCGGCGGATCTCCGCGCCAAGAGCCGCCGCAAGCGGCG
>OLGO01000795.1_pt1 | contig 26326 bp, 29 predicted proteins | sample 1605861 | NCBI WGS metagenome assembly OLGO01 (sample SAMN03283253) | human gut metagenome | biome: human-associated habitat; material: feces | host: Homo sapiens | place: USA | collected 2013
AGATCTACTTTAGGTTCAATATCAAGTCCGTGAACATTTCCAACGGCAACAGCTAGTAAGTCACATCCTGTCTGTGCAACGAAATCAGCAACCATATCAGGATCTGTTTTTGCATCTGCTTCATTTACGATATCTTCTTCTTTTCCCTGTAAACATCCAAGTTCAGCTTCTACAGGTACATTATAGAAATGACAGTATTCTACAGCTCTTTTTACTTCTTCGATATTTTCTTCAAATGGAAGATGAGAAGCATCGATCATAATAGAAGTAAACCCGGCATTTACACAAGCCTTTACATCTTCATATGATTTTCCATGGTCTAAATGAAGACCAATTGGAACATCATTGTCAGCAAGGGCTTTCTTTGTTAAATATACGATAGCTTCAGGGTCAGATAATCTTAAGTTATTAGAAGAAATCTGAATGTAACCTGGAAGTTTTGCTTTATTTAATCCTTTTGCAATGGCATAAGTCATTTCAAGGTTTGTTGTGTTAAATGCAGGAAGCATATAATGATGGTCCTGTGCGTATTTCATAAGATCAAAACCGTTTACTATTTTCATTTTTTCTATCGCAGTTTCTATTATACAGATGAAACTGCTTCCTCCTATTCTATAAAGACACTATGTTTAACAATTCATATGTAAGCTGTAGCTACCAAGCTTGCCTTCATTATATACAGAAATACTTTCCAGCGAATTTCTTTTATTGCGCAATCCATCATGCAACAATACGCAAATAAATTGCATTAAGTTTACGCAGATCATTACGCAGAATTCATGCAGAAAAAAATAAAAACTGCACAATAAATTGCGTAATATATCATGCAATCCATTCGTGCAGTCTGCGCAAAGCATTGTGCAAATGTTTATGCGAAAAGACCTCTTGCACATGCTATACTTTAGTCACATCAAAGATAGCCGAACAAAAAAGGTCAAAAAGAAAAACAACATATAAAGGAGGAAACGTGATGAAAGTAATCGCAGTATCTCATGGAAGCTATTCCAAAGGACTTGTAGACAGTGTGCAGATGCTGGTAGGAGAACAGGAAAGTCTTGTAGCATATGGATTATTTCCAGAACAGACAGTAGCAACATTAACAGAAAAGTTAGAAAAGGAAATTAATGATACACCAGAAAGTGAAGAAATTCTTTTCTTAACAGATCTCTTCCATGGAAGCCCATTTAATGCAGTTGTTTCATTAATGAGAGATCATGAATTCCATCATATTACAGGAATCAATATTCCGCTGGCAGTTGAAGTTATGATGGGAAGATATGCAGACAAGAGTGCTGAAGAAATCTGCAGAGGGATCATGGAAGCTGCACCAGACACAGTAAAATATGTAAATGATCTATTTGATGATGAGGAGGAAGAAGAATGAAGAACATTGTATTAGCAAGAGTTGATGACAGGTTGATTCATGGAGAAGTTGTTTCTGTATGGACCCCAAGTTTAAATGTAAACAGAATCATTGTAGTAGATGATGAAGTTGCAGCAGATAAATTCAATAAACGTGTTATCAAAGCATTAGCTCCAAACGGAGTAAAGGTTAATGTATACGGAACAGAAAAAGGGGCAGACATCTTACAGAGAGATTCCAAAGATCCAAATGAAAGAGTTATGATCCTTACAAAAACACCGATCACTTACGACAGAATGGCAGATATGGGACTAAAACTTAGTGATGTAAATCTTGGAGGTATGGGACTTCGTGGAGAAAGAACTCCATTTATCAAAAATGTAGCGTGTTCTCCAGATGAAATTACATCGATCAAAAATTTAAGAGCCAAGGGTGTTCATGTGTATTATCAGTTAGTACCAGAACAGCAGGTAATTGAAGTTGATGGATATTTAAATGAGTAATGTGATTCAAAGGAGGAAAATAATATGGAAATGACGATTTTACAGGCAGTGTTATGCGGGGTCGTTTACTGGCTTGCAGTTGGTAACTTGCCTTTCGTAGGACTTTGGTCTTTACAAAGACCGTTGGTATGTGGAGCGATCACAGGTTTGATCCTTGGACATCCAGTACAGGGTGCTGTGATCGGAGCAACGATTAACTTGGTTTATTTAGGATTTATGTCAGCTGGAGGAAGTATGCCGGCAGATATGGGACTTGCAGGTGTACTTGGTACAGCATATGCGATCGTTGGTGGACTTGATACGGATACAGCTTTGGCACTCGCAGTACCAATCGGTATCTTAGGAACGATCGTATGGGCAGGACGTATGACATTTGACTGCTTCTTCGTACATATGGCAGACAAATATATTGAAGAAGAGAAATATAACAAAATCTGGATCGCAAACGTATTGCTTCCACAGATCTTATGTTTCTGTATGACGGCGATCCCTTGTGCATTGGCAGCATATTTTGGATCTAGCTATATTCAAGGAATCTTAGCGATGTTAAGTGGTAAAGTCTTAACAGTATTCCAGATCATCGGTGGATTAATGCCTGCATTAGGAATTGCGATCACATTACAGTATATCTTTAAAGGAGAATCCAAAGTATTCTTATTTATCGGATTCTTATTAGCGGTATATTCTAAGTTACCATTATTAACATTAGGTATCATTGCACTATTAGTAGCAGTTGTATACGTGCAGGTAACTTCAGCAGTACAGCCAGCGACAGCAGGCGCAGATTATGATGATGAAGATGATGAGGAGGACGATTAAGATGGAAAACAATAAAAAGAAAAGTTTAATCCCGAAGGCCGCCCTGATCAAAGCCTGGCTGATCTGGGAGACATTTCCACAGACATGTTACAACTATGAGAGAATGATGGGACAGGTTGTTGCCCATATGTTTTCAACGATCATTGGTTTCTTATATAAAGATGACCCTTCAAAACGTAAAGAAGTGATGAAACGTGAGATTGAGTTCTTTAACGTGCATATCGAATTTGGATCTTGTATCTTAGGTATGGCAGTCGCATTGGAAGAACAAAAGGCGATGGGCGAGAATATACCGGGTGAATTTATTACAAACTTAAAGACCTCTTTAATGGGACCTTTAGCTGGTATGGGTGATACGATCTGGCAGGGTGTAGTTATCCCTATCTTATTAGCAGTATGTATCGATTTAACACGTTCCGGAAGTGGCAATGTATGGGGAGCTGTGATCTATGCAGTTGTCATCGTAGTAGCAGCATACGCATTAAGTTACTGGAACTTCATGTTTGGTTATAAAGCTGGAAGTGAAGCAATCATGGACTTCCTTGAAAAAGGAATCTTAAATAAACTGATCAAAGGTGCCTCTATCATGGGTTGTATGGTAATGGGTGGTCTGATCGTTAACTATGTAAAAGCTGCATGTGGATTAAAGATCGTAAGTTCTACAACAACTTACAGCATTCAGACAAACTTCTTAGATCAGGTTTGCCCAAGTATTTTACCATTAGCGGTGACATTATTAGTTTACTATCTGATGAACAAAAAACGTTGGTCTTCCTTAAAAATCATTGGACTGATCGTAGTGATCGGTATCGTTGGTGGTATCACAGGAATCTTAGCATATTAGAAATTACGAGAAGGGAAGCATTTGCTTCCCTTCGATACTAAAAAAGAAAGTGTGGGAGAGCTATGAAAGCAATTATTTTAAATCAGCCAAAAGATTTTTCAATTAAAGAAATCGATAAACCACGGATCAAAGATGATGAAGTACTGATTCGTGTCAAAGCATCTGGAATCTGTACAAATGATGTCAGAGATTTTAATGGAGATTGTAATTACAGTTATCCAAGAATCGGTGGACATGAATATGGTGGAGTGATCGAAGAAATTGGAGCAGCAGTTAATAAAGCACATTTCAAAAAAGGTGATAAAGTTGTTCCATATATCATTGATGATTGTAAAGAATGTTATTATTGCAAACATGGAGATGAAAATATCTGTGAACATCATGTCCACAGTCATATTTTCCATAATCCAGAAGGCTTGTCAGGATACGGTGGATTTGGTGAATTTGTCGTTGCAAAAGCAGATGATTTGTTTGTATATGCAGAAGATACACCATTTGAAAAAATGGCATTTACAGAGCCGGTAGCATGTGTGATCAACAGTATTAACCGCACAGATATTAAATTTGGAGATGATGTTGTAGTGATCGGTGGTGGAACTATGGGATTGTTACATGTTATGTTATTAAGACAGAGAGGTGCAAGAGTTATCCTGAGTGAGCCATTAGCAGAAAGAAGAGAAAAAGCATTATCTCTTGGATGTAGTAATGTGATCGATCCAATGGCAGGAGATGCTGTTGAAGCAGTTAAAGCATTGACTGGTGGCAGGGGAGCAAATTTTGTATTTAATACTACAGCAATTCCGGTGATCGCAGGTCAGGCAGTTGAGATGACGGCTCCAACAGGAACAACGATCATGTTTAGTTCTATCCACCCAAATGAAAAAGTACCAGTAGATATGGGAGCTATCCATTCTTATCAAAAAACGATCACAGGAGCAGTCAGCCCAACCGTTCTTTCATTTCACGAAGCGGTTCAGATGATAGAAAAAAGACTTCTTGATCCAACAGTTTTAACAGAGAAAATCTATGATTATCAAGAATTTGATGAAGCGATCAAAACAGCATCAAGACCAGATACCTATAAAGTAATCTTAAAATTTGGAGAGTAAGCTTATGAAGTATTATATTGGAATTGATATAGGAACTTCTTCTGTCAAACTGACATGTATTGATGAAAATGCAAAGGTAGCAGGAGAAAGCAGTAGGGAATATAAAATTGAAGAGCCAAAGTCTGGATGGAAGGAAATCGATCCGGAAAAATGGATCAAAGGGATGGAAGAAGCGTTTGCGGAATTGTTTGAAACAATTGATCCAAAGAAAGTCGAAGCGATCGGTGTGACTGGACAGATGCATACAGTGATCTTTGTTGATAGAGAAGGAAAATCTATTCGTCCAGCACTGATGTGGAATGATACGAGAACAGCAAATCTCATCCCAAAACTTCGAGAAAAAATTCAAATGATCGATGAAGTTTCTTATCTCTCCAGTATAATTTCCACAGGAAGTCCGGCAGCAAATCTTTTCTGGCTCTCTCAATATGAGGAAGAGAATTTTGCAAAGATTCAAAAATTTATGATCGGACCAGATTATATCGTATATCGTTTGACAGGAAATATTCAAACAGATTATTGTGAAGCGTCAACATCATCTCTTTGTGATCTGAAAACAGGTGCATGGTCAGAGGAAATAAGACGATTACTTGAATTTCCGAGAGATATTTATCCGGAGATTAAAGGAACATGCGAAGTTTGCGGAACTGTGACAAAACAGTGGCAGGAAAAATTTCATTTCAAACAAGATGTAAAAGTGCTAACAGGAACAGGAGACAATCCAGCGGCAGCAATCGCAACAGGTTGTTTTGCAAAAGGATATCCAGTACTTTCACTGGGTACATCTGGTGTGTTAATGTATCCAAAAAAGAAAATAAACTTTGAAGTTAAAGGAAAGAATATATTATTTTCCATGGATGGAAAGGAGGTTTTGATTTTAGTACAAGGTGTGGTACAATCAACAGGAAGCAGTCTTGCCTGGTGGGTGAAAAATACGTTACAGGCAGATGATTTTATGGAGGAAACTACAGGTGTTGATCTCAAACATCTAGGAGAGAATGAATTAATGTTTTATCCTCATCTTGTAGGTGATAAAACAATTTATCAAGATCCTGAATTAAGAGGTTCTTTTGTAGGAATCGGAACAGACACAACAAGAAAAGAAATGACCATTGCAGTTATGGAAGGAATCGCATTTGCGGTGAGGCAGCTAGTCAGTGTGATGGAAGTATCTAAGGAAGAGCTGGCAAGATTGAAAGTAACAGGTGGCGGGTCAAAGAATGAAGTCTGGATGCAGATTCTTGCGGATGTACTGAATACGAAAGTGGAGCAGTTGGAAAGTGGAGCTGGAGCAGGTTATGGAATTGCGCTTTGTGCGGCAGCAGCCGGGGATGAGAATCTATCTATGAATGATCTGATCGAGCAGACAGTAAGTATTAAGAATACATTTATCCCAAGACAATATAACAGAGAGCTTTACGAACAGAAATATCAGAAGTATTTAAGAGTCTATGATGCATTAAAGCATATATATCAAGAATGATCGGAGGAAGCAAAATGAGAACTTGTGATGTTTGTCAAAAAACTTTAGGAGTATTTAATAAATTTCGATACGCAGATGGTTATATTTGCAAAGAATGCTATAAGAAAGCAAGTAATCATTTCGCAGAAACCATTGTAAAGAAGAACTTATCTGAGATCAAAGCATTATGCGAAAAGTATGAAGAAACACAGACAGATGAATTCAAGATCACAGGAAAGATTGGTAATTTCCTTTTGATCGATGAAGAAAATCAAAAAATCTGTCTGCCAAATAATCGTATGGTAAAAAAAGAGGTGGCACTTCCGGAATTTTATGCAATTGAAGACATTGAACAATGCAAGATTGAAGTAGATCCAAAACAGCCGATTGATGAACTGGAACATAAAGCAGAAAAAAGACAGGATGGAACAGTGAATTATTTGAAGGTAAAATTTTGGATCACAGGAAGTAAGAAACTTGCTGAGATTTCGTTAATATCCAATCCTGCAAGGATCAAAAGCTATGCATTCAGACAATCACTCCAATTTGCAAAAAAGATTGAACAAGAGATAAAACGTTTGACATCATATGAAGAGACAGAAGGAGGCAGTCATGAAGCAATTTGATTTTGTAGTGCAGACTTCGGTAGGAATTCACGCAAGACCAGCGATGCAGCTGGTAAATATGACAAGGAAGTTTCAAAGTGATATTAAATTGTTTTATAATGGGAATAGTGCAAATGCAAAGAATATCGTAAGTGTTTTGATGTTACATGCAAATCAGGATGCAGAAGTGGTATTTTTAATTAATGGTCCAGATGAAGAAGAGGCGTATAAACAGTTGCAGGAGTTTTGTGAAACAAACTTATAAAAGAAAAAATAATGATCCAGTAATACAGATTCAAAACAAATCTGTATTACTGGATCATTTTCAAATTATAATACAAGATCTTCGCCGTAAGTCCCCATATGATACGGTTATCATATTCGTAGAATAAAACCTCATATTCCCCACGTGCCCAAGGGTATTCTTTTCCACCAGGTACTTTATCAAATGGAAAGTTATCTGTTGGATACATAGTCACTTTGTTATAATAACATTTCGGTGGGGTGTTCTGAAAGAATGCTAATGGAACAGTGAAAATTTCAGAAACTTCATCATTACTATACTGACCATCATAATTTACTAATTCCCCAAGATAAGGATCGATCCGCAGACCAGCAGGAGATAAAAAGTAATCTAAAGGCCCATATAATTTAATATTAGATTCAGAAATCAGTAATTCTTCACAAGTTTCACGGATTGAAGTCTCCATGGATGTTTCATCATGTTCTCTCCGGCCGCCCGGGAAACAGATTTCCCCAGGCTGTTGAGAGAGTTTATTGGAACGGACTTCAAATAGGATATGGTATCCATCATTTTTCTTGATCAGAGGGATCATAACGGCAGATACCTTGTCCTTTTCTTGTTCAATTCTTTTTGGAATTCGGGTGTTTAAGTGTTTGAACATAAAAATCTCCTAGAATCTGAAATCACGTTTTCCTTCATGAATATTTTCGATATATTCGGTAGCTTTCTGTTTGACAACAGGATTTGGAATCTTCTCAAGTTCCTGTTTGATCAATACCTCACCTTTGGCTTTGACTTCATCAGAAGCGTAATCTTCTAAGTATTCTTTTAAAGTCATTAAAGCATTAGGTGCACAGCAGTTTGCAATCTGACCGGATTTGACAAGAGTCATGAAACGATCACCAGTACGTCCTTCACGGTAACATGCTGTACAGAAACTTGGAATATGACCAAGATCCATCAGCCATCCGATGATCTCATCTAAGGTACGGTTATCATTTTTCTCAAACTGTGCAGAGTTATCTTCTGGTTTTTCTTTTTCAGCGTATCCACCGACACTTGTAGAAGAAGCACCACTGATCTGGGATACTCCGACTTTTAATACACGTTCTCTTGATTCTTGTGTCTCACGAGTAGATACGATGATTCCTGTATAAGGAACAGCAATACGAAGGATTGCAACGATCTTCTCAAAGATATCATCATTGATTGCATTTTCGAAATCGTCAGGATCGATATCGTCAGCAGGACGGATTCTTGGAACACTGATCGTATGAGGTCCAACACCGAATTTTGCTTCCAGATGTTCTGCATGCATTAACAGACCAGCAAAGTCATAACGATACATATCAAGACCGAATAAAACACCGATACCAACATCATCGATACCAGCTGTCATCGCACGGTCCATAGCTTCTGTATGGTAAGCATAATCATGTTTTGGTCCTGTTGGATGAAGAACTTCATAACTGTCTTTGTGGTAGGTTTCCTGGAATAAAATATATGTTCCGATACCAACATCTTTTAATTTCTTATAATTTTCAACGGTTGTAGCAGCGATATTTACGTTTACACGACGGATCGCACCGTTTTTGTGTTTGATACTGTAAATTGTTTTAATGCTCTCTAATACATATTCAATTGGAATATTCACAGGATCTTCCCCTGTTTCAAGAGCCAGTCTCTTATGCCCCATATCCTGAAGAGCGATAACTTCTTTCTTGATCTCTTCCTGAGTTAATTTCTTTCTGCGGATATGTTTATTCTTATAATGATAAGGACAGTAAGTACATCCGTTGACACAATAGTTTGCAAGATATAATGGAGCAAACATAACGATACGATTTCCATAGAATTCTTCCTTGATTTTGATCGCAAGATCAAAAACTTTCTGGATCAGTTCTTTATCTTCACATGCAAGAAGTACGGAAGCTTCTTTGTGGGAAATACCTTTTAATTTCTTTGCTTTTTCAATGATAGACAGGATCAGTTCCTTATTGTCTTTGTTGGCATCTGCATAAGCAAGTGTATCTTTGATCTCCTGGTCATCAATAAATTCTTCTGCGATACCAGATTCTGGTCTGTACATAGTTTTCTCCTTCTCCTAAATTAATTAATATGTAATATTTTTATTGCATAGGAGATTTTATCGATATTTTCTATGCAATAAAAAAGCATATTCGGAAATGAATATGCCAGATAGTCGAATAAAAAAGTACGTAAGATCCCCAAGGGAACAGGTACTTTGTAAGCTCAATCTTGGCATCAGGAAATCCTTGGCTTCAGAATGAATATGCACTTATACATCCATTATAAATAAATGAAACAAAAAGTCAATAAAAGAAAAAAAGGGAATGATTAAGATTGTGTTTCTAAGCGTTTCATTGTATACTTTTGGTAATAGGGAAATAGCAATACTACGGGAGAAATAATAGGATATGGAAACACTGCAAGTTAACAGAAAAAAAATAGAGAAACTGTCAACAGTTTTAAATAATTCTCGGATTAAGATATTTGAATATCTTGTGGATGAAGATACACTTGTAGTTTATAATAATAAATTTCATATCGAGAAAACAATAGCTGGATACATGGACTATATAGACGACAAAAGCAAGATTCATCCAGAAGACCGAGAAAAGATAAAGCAGATTTATAAGGAAGCAAAAGAAGCAACGGTAGAGATCCGTGAGTTTGGGGAGGATGGGGATATTAAATATTCGGTACTCGAGTTTACGAAGATCGTGAATGAAGATGGAAAGCTGACCTTGATAGGAAGTACAAGGGATATCACAGAACAAAGAAAACAAGAGAAGAAGCTCAAAGAAAGAGCGAGAAAAGACTCTTTGACAGGGCTTTATAATCAGGTATATGGGAAAAAATGTATCAACAAATATCTGAATCGGAAGAAGCCTTTTGATTCGTGTGGAATGATCGTATTAGACGTGGATTGTTTTAAATTGGTGAATGACAATTATGGCCATTTATTTGGAGATAAAGTTCTAGCTCGTTTGGCGATGCTGTTGAAAGAAGTATTTAGAGATAACGATAGTATTTTATTGAGAGCTGGCGGGGATGAATTCGTTATTTTTGTAAAAGATATCTTGAACATTGAGTTGGTTAGGAAGAATGTGGAGCTGATGCAGAAGATCAGGGATTTTCAATTCGGGAAGACAGGTTGTACGATCACATGTAGTGCAGGATGTTGTTATCTTCCAGAGAATGTATCAGGTTATACCTATGACCAACTGTTTGAGAATGCGGACATTGCCTTATATAAAGCAAAAGAGCGAGGAAAGAACTGTTATGTTTACTGTGACAGCCTGCAGCATTTTTCATCCATGATCGCTGAACAAGAGAAACAGGAAGAGATGTTGGAAGCAAGATATTTTCAGAATGATATTGTTGCTACAGCTTTTGAGATTTTCGAGAAAACCAACAATTTTGAGGTGGCGATACATTTATTACTGAAAGTGATCGGAGTTCGTCTGGAACTTGATCGTATCACGATCGTGCAGACAGATATCAAGGATCGAGAGATATATTCTGATTATCAATGGAACAGAGAAGGAATTCCGAAGGTTTTAGAGACGGTCAGACATTTTGATAAAGAGGATTTTCTCACAGTATTTAATGATTTTGATGAGAATGGGGTGCTTGTTTTACAGCATGATCATATGCAACGATATTCCGAATCAGCAACGAAGATCCTGATACAGGGAGAGGCAAAGACAATCGTATGTGTTGCAATGTATTGTGAAGGACGCTATACGGGAGCGATCACATATGCTGTGTGTAAGGAGAAGAGAAGCTGGTCAAACGAGATGTTGAAGCAGTTATCCGAAGTAACGAAGATCATCTCCGCACATTTTGCCAAGAATCAGGTGATGAATCATGTCTATCAGGGAGCGATCACACGAATGGAGCATGATACGCTGACAGGTTTGATCTCATTTGGAAGATTTCATGAGGAAGTGGAACGTATCATTCTTGCAAATAAGACAAGTGATTACATGATGATATATACGGATTTTGAAAATTTCAAATATTTTAATTATAAGTATGGATATACTCTAGGAGATCAGGTATTAAAGGATTTTTGCAGTTTCATTATTGGAAAAACAGAAGAAAAACATAATCTGTACTTTACAAGAGTTGTATCGGATCAGTTTTTAATGTTTCGTACAGCTAGCCATGAGAAGGATGAATATCAAGGGATCATTGAAGAAACAGAAAAGATCAATGAAGAATTTATGCTGCGGCAGAAGGAGAAGTTCCCAAAATCCAACGTGGTATTGAGAACAGGAATCTATTATGTGACACCAGAATGCAGGAGCACTTCCTATGCGATCGATGCGGCAAACTATGTGAGACAGAAAGTGAAAGGTGGAGAAAAAGGCAGCGTAAGATTTTATGACGATGAGATGCAGAAACAACGTGAGTTGGAAAATGAGATCGTCAATGATATGAAGGAAGCGATGGAACAAAAACAGTTCAAAGTATATTTTCAGCCCAAATATTCCATAAAAAGTCATGAGATCACAGGTGCGGAAGCATTGGTGCGCTGGGAGAGAGACGACGGAACCGTTTTAAGTCCCGATGCATTTATTCCAGTTTATCAGAATAATGGAAAAATCATAGAACTTGACTTCTATGTCTTTGAGACAGTTGTAGAATTCATCGCAGAGAATCTGAAAGCAGGAAAAGAACAGGTGCCGATATCGATCAATGCATCCAGTCTCCATGCATCGAATCCACAGACGATCGATATTTACATGGATATTTTGAAGAAATACGATGTTGATCCAGCGATGGTCGAGATTGAACTTACTGAGACAGCAGTTGTGTCTGAATATGAAAGTGTCAGAAAATTATTTGACTCTTTCCAGCTGCATGGGATTAAGACAGCGATGGATGATTTTGGAAGCGGATATTCTGTCCTGAATACGATCGTTGATATCCCAGTTGATGTGATCAAGATCGATCGAGGATTTATTACCAGCTGCTTAGAAACAGACCGTGGAATCTATTTCCTGAAACATTTGATCGATATGATTCGAAATCTAGGATATCAGATAATCTGTGAAGGTGTAGAAACAGATGAGCAGATTGAAATATTAAGACAGATCGGCTGCGATGAGATTCAGGGATATTGGTATTCGAAGCCATTGAAGATGGAAGACTACAAAGAACTTCTCCAGACGGAAAAAATTTCCAAGGGGGGGCAAAACACCCAAACAGGCAAAAAGTCCTAAGATATACGTTAGGCAATGAAAATTTGAAAGTGAGGAAAATATAATGAGTGGCAGAAAGGGTCAGGAATTAGAAGGAATTACATTATTAGGAAACCAGAAAACAAAATACCCAGATGATTATGCACCGGAGGTGTTAGAAACATTTGAGAATAAACATCCAGAGAATGATTATTTTGTCAAATTTAATGCACCAGAATTCACAAGTCTATGTCCGATCACAGGACAGCCGGATTTTGCAACGATCTACATTTCTTATGTGCCAGGAGAGCGCATGGTAGAAAGTAAATCATTAAAATTGTATTTATACAGCTTCCGAAATCATGGAGATTTTCACGAAGACTGCATGAATATCATTATGAAAGATCTGATCAAACTGATGGATCCAAAATACATTGAAGTATGGGGCAAATTCACTCCAAGAGGAGGAATCTCCATTGATCCATACTGCAACTACGGAAGACCAGGAACAAAATGGGAAGATGTTGCATGGAACAGACTTTCAAACCATGATCTTTATCCAGAGAAGGTGGATAATAGATAAGTGATCACATACGAAAAGGAGGAAAAAGTATGGGAAAGAATTTGAAAAAAGTAATATTTAGTGTTTTATTGCTGGCAGCAGTGATCGTTGTATCGCCTAAGGATGCAAAGGCAGCAGGAAAGGTATGGATGGCTGGATTTAATGATAACAGCATTACGATTCAGTGGAGTCCGCAACAGAGTTCGAACGGAAATAGAGTGGATGGCTATTATCTTGAGGAAATTGGAACTCAGAGAAGCATTTGGCAGGGTTCTGCAGATACAACGCAGGTAACAGTTCAGGCAACAAAAGGATATTCAGGATATATAAGACTGGGATATAGACTTACAAGTCTTGCCACAGGAAAAACATATAACTGGTCAGTTGACAGTGTTTATGTTAACACAACGCCTGCTGATGTAGCGAAGAATAATTTTGGGATCACAGCAGCATACGCTAATATTAAGAAAGTAGCATTTGCAGTTAATAAACCTGAGACGGCAACAGGAGTACAGCTGGAAGTATATAATGCAAAGAATAAAAGAGTACTATCTAAGACATCAACATCTATGGGTTATGAGTCTATGAATGTGTCAAAAGATATGGCGTATAAATATCGTGCAAGATACTACTATACAAACAGAAGTAATAATCAGACATACTATGGAAGATGGAGTAACTATCGCTATTTTGCAATGCCATCTATTTCAGGAAAGACAACAAACAAGAAGAAAGGCATCAAAGTAGTTCTGAAAAAGGGAAGAGGGATTAAGCAGTATACAGTTTCTATATCAAAGAACTCAAAATCCGGATTCAAAAAAGTAAAAACAGTCAAGGTTTCTAAAAAGAAGAGCTACTCTTTCCAGATCACAAAAAACGGAAAGAAAAAATTAAAAAAAGGAACATATTATGTTCAGGTGGCTCCAAAAGTTAAATTTGGAAACAAAACATATTCCAGTGACGTATCAACCGTAGCAAGTGCATATGTATACAAATAAGGAAATGTAATATGGTTAAATTTTTAAAGAAAATAACATCAGCAATAGAAGTTATCTATGTCCGCTAAAAACAATAAAAAGAGGTAAGATCATGGTTAAAAACTTTTTAAAGAGAACGTTATGTATAGCGTTGTCATTTGCAATGATGACAGGGACTGTAATGGTAGGAGCAAAAACAAAAACAGAAAGCATTCACAGCAAACTTCCTGCGATCACAGCATCACAAAGAGTAAGAGCAAAACAGGCAAAAGCATCTGCAGCGGCAGTGCAGTTAAATGCAACGAATGTTTACACACTGTCTGATTTTGATACGCTGTCAAATAAATGGCAGGCAAATCAGGAAATGATGTTGTATCAAGGATATAGTGATGCAAATGAATATGTGAAAGTTGGAACAGTTCGTGTAGGAATTGATGGAACGGTTGTTATCCCATATGCAACAAATGTCGCAGGAGTAGATGGTGGACGTTTAAAACTGTGTTATGATGGGAATCCGGCTATGACACTTTCACAGACGAATAATGGAAAAGTGATCTGGGCTGGTGCAGTCAAAGCAGGAACATATGCATTATACCTTGAAACAGCATGTGAGAATGCAAATACACCAGTGGTTGCAGCATTTGGAGCAGCAGTGATATCAAGCCAGAATAACAGAACTTTTGGCGGGAATAATGTAATTGCTAGTGCAAGTACTGGGGCAGCTACATATCAGCAGTTTAAAGTATCCAAAAGAGGAGTTGCAGCGATCGCAGTTTATAAAGAAAATGCAGCGGGAAATGTGTCTAGTGTTACATATTCTGTTCAGAAATTAAGTGGAAAGACATGGAAAACTGTAGCAACCGGATTATCGGGTGCAGCAAAAAATAACTATGTGGTAACAACAGGACTTGCTGCAGGGACTTATCGTGTCGTTGCAAATGCAGCATCTGGAGAAATCCTTTATTTTATCAATGTAAATCAAAAGGCATCTGACAGTTATGGAACATCTAAGAAAAAAGCAAAAGAGATCAAGCGTAAGAAATCCAAGAAGCAGGTATTCTTGTCTAATGAAAGTACAAGTAAAACACACTGGTATAAGATCAAAGTTAAGAAGACTGGAATGACATATATCGATATCACAGGACTTGGAAATAAAAGCAAGATTTCTGTAACAGTCACAGGAGCAGCAAGATTAAAAAATAAAACAATATCAAAAGGTTTCCGTATCTATGGAAAGGCAAAAAAAGGAACTTACTATATTAAGATCAAAAAAGGATCCAAAGGTACAAGTGGATATCAGGTAAAATACACTAAATAATAATTCCTTCATATTTGTTTATACTTTCTTTAGAAATGTTTAGAAACAGAATATTGAATGAAGAGAGGATCCTGATATAATAAAGACATAGTTTTTCATATATATTTTTAATCCTCTCTTTTTGAAAATAAGTACCGTATCAGCCGAGATGTTGATGCGGTATTATTTCGTTTTATATGTAAAGAAACAAGATTGTATTGTAAAAAAAACGAAAAATCTATTGACGGACCCACATATGGATGATATGATAAACACGCTAGACTTTAGCGTTGGAAGAAGGTCTTTTTTTTATGCCTTATTTTAATTAAACAACAAACAAAATGGAGGTGGAAGTTGTGCGCACAAGAGTAACATTAGAATGTACAGAATGTAAACAGCGTAATTACAACATGACAAAGGATAAGAAAACACATCCTGAACGCATGGAAACAAAGAAATACTGCAAATTCTGTAAAACTCACACATTACACAAAGAAACAAAATAATTTCCGGTAATTCCCTTTGAGAGAAAAGGAAGTGAAAACATGGAGAAAACTAACAAAGCAAAGAAACCAAGTTGGTTCAAAGAGTTAAAAGCTGAATTTAACAGAATTATCTGGCCAACAAAAGAAAGAATTGCAAAAGAAACAGCAGTTGTAGTGATCTGTGCTATTATTATCGGAGTCATTGTTGCAGTTCTTGATGTTGGAATCCAGTATGGAATTCAGGCATTGGTTGGATAGAAGTAAGGAGATTTTATGGCAGAGGCAAATTGGTATGTTGTTCACACCTACTCAGGTTATGAGAACAAAGTAAAAGTGGATATTGAGAAAACCATCGAGAACCGTAAGCTTCAGGATGAGATCTTGGAAGTCCGCGTACCACTTGAAGATGTGGTAGAGATGAGAAACGGTGTGAAGAAACAAGTTTCAAGAAAAATGTTCCCAGGTTATGTTCTGATCCATATGATCATGAACGACGACACATGGTATGTGGTTCGTAACACAAGAGGTGTTACAGGATTCGTAGGACCTGGATCAAAACCAGTACCGCTGACTCCTGCAGAGATGAAACCATTAGGAATCCAGATTGGAGGAGAACAGCAAGAAGCACCAGTAAGAGAGAAAGTAGAACTTGATATCGAAGTTGGTGATATGATCGTTGTGACTTCCGGTGCTTGGGAAGGAACAACAAGTGCGGTTACTGCAATCAATGAAAGCAAACAGACAGTAACTATTGAAGTCGAGATGTTCGGAAGAGCAACTTCAGTAGAAATTGATTTCTTAGATATCAAGAAAGCGTAACGAAGAATAAGAATAGAGAATCTTATTTGAAACAAAGTGGGAGGGCTATCCCGTAATTACCACAATAATCAGGAGGTTAACGATTATGGCAAAGAAAGTAGAAGGTTATATCAAACTTCAGATTCCAGCAGGAAAGGCAACACCAGCACCACCCGTTGGACCAGCACTTGGACAGCACGGAGTAAACATTGTACAGTTTACAAAAGAATTTAACGCAAGAACAGCTGATCAGGGAGACATGATCATCCCTGTAGTAATCACTGTATATCAGGATAGAAGCTTCAGCTTCATCACAAAGACTCCACCAGCAGCAGTTTTATTAAAGAAAGCTTGCAAAATCCAGTCTGGATCAGGAGAACCTAACAGAACTAAAGTAGCTACTATTTCTAAAGCAGATCTTCAGCAGATCGCTGAAACAAAGATGAAAGACTTAAACGCAGCTTCTATCGAAGCAGCAATGAGCATGATCGCCGGTACTGCAAGAAGTATGGGAATCACAGTAGAAGAGTAGTCACAAATTTGAAACGAAAGTGGGAGGGTGAACTCCCGATATTACCACAGGAGGTATTTTAGAATGAAAAAAGGTAAGAGATACGCAGAGCTTACAAAATTAGTGGACAGAACAAACAATTATGATCCACAGGAAGCAGTTGCTTTAGTAAAAAAATTAGCAAACGCTAAATTTGACGAAACAATCGAAGCACATATCCGTCTTGGTGTAGATGGACGTCAGGCAGACCAGCAGATCCGTGGAGCAGTTGTACTTCCACACGGAACTGGTAAAGAAGTTAAAGTTCTTGTATTCGCTAAAGATGCAAAAGCTGAAGAAGCGAAAGCAGCAGGAGCAGAATTCGTAGGAGCAGAAGAATTAATTCCTAAGATCCAGAAAGAAAACTGGTATGACTTCGACGTAGTAGTAGCTACTCCAGACATGATGGGTGTAGTAGGTCGTTTAGGACGTGACTTAGGACCTAAAGGTTTAATGCCTAACCCTAAAGCCGGAACTGTAACAATGGACGTTGCGAATGCCATTAAAGAAATCAAAGCAGGTAAGATCGAATATAGATTAGATAAAGCCAACATCATTCATGTACCAGTTGGAAAAGCTTCTTTCACAGAAGAACAGTTAGCGGACAACTTCCAGACGTTAATCGATGCAATCGTAAAAGCAAAACCTGCAGCAGCAAAAGGTCAGTATTTTAGAAACGTAACAATTACTTCTACAATGGGACCTGGAGTGAAAATTGATACAACAAAATTTGCTTAATATTTAACTTTAAGCGGGGTCAGTCTCATGTAGTCTGACCCCAGATTTATGCAAAATCCTATGTTGCCATATGGGAATTGCATAAAAATAAAAACATTTCAAAAAAAGTAAAAAAACATTTGACATATATATAAATGTCGTGTATTATATGTAAAGTATTACTGCCGAAGACAGCAGGTGCCGCAAGGCGCAACGTAGAACAACCTGCCGAGGAGAGTATTAGTGAATATGCTAATTAACACTCTATGTCTGTGCGGATATAGAGTTTTCTTTTTATATGTGCGGTGGTACACAAAATAAATCAAGGAGGTGCACCATTTCAATGGCAAAAGTTGAGTTAAAACAACCAGTAGTAAACGAAATTAAAGAATTACTTACAGATGCTCAGTCAGCAGTATTAGTTTCTTACCGCGGAATCACTGTAGAACAGGATACAGCAATGCGTAAAGAATTAAGAGAAGCTGGTGTAGAATACAAAGTATGTAAGAATACAATGATTCGTTTTGCAATCCAGGGAACAGAATTTGAAGCATTAGCTGATGATTTAACAGGACCTACAGCAATCGCTGTTTCTAAAACAGATGCTACAGCTCCTGCAAGAATCCTTGCAAAACACGCTAAGAACATCGAAGTATTAGAAATGAAATCTGGTGTTGTAGAAGGAACATTCTATGACAAAGATGGTATCCAGGTTATCGCAAGCATCCCATCAAGAGACGAATTACTTGCGAAATTCCTTGGAAGCATTCAGTCCCCAATTACAAACTTTGCTCGTGTTATTAAGCAGATCGCTGAAAAAGACGGAGAAGGGGCTGCAGCTGAGTAAGATCAGTTATCAGTAAATTTAAAATATTAGGAGGAAATTATAATGACAACTCAGGAAATTATTGAAGTTATCAAAGGTTTATCAGTATTAGAATTAAACGATTTAGTAAAAGCTTGTGAAGAAGAATTTGGAGTATCTGCAGCAGCAGGTGTTGTAGTAGCAGCAGCTGGAGCTGAAGGTGGAGCAGAAGAAAAAGACGAATTCGACGTAGAATTAACAGAAGTTGGTGGAGCTAAAGTTAAAGTCATCAAAGCTGTTCGTGAAGTAACAGGATTAGGATTAAAAGAAGCTAAAGAATTAGTTGATGGAGCTCCTAAAGTAATTAAAGAAGGTGCATCTAAAGCAGAAGCTGAAGACATCAAAGCTAAATTAGAAGAACAGGGAGCTAAAGTAACTCTTAAATAATTAAGAGATTTACTCCAGTAGATTTTCTATAAAGTATATGAAACTGTCACATTGGTGGAAACTAGTGTGGCAGTTTTTTTACTTTATATGGATCATAAGAAACTTCGATGGAATCCTCTATGAAATAAAATATTTCTAAGCTTTTATAATCGTATATTTGATGATAGAATAGGAGAGTAAAATCATACGAAAGGAGTATTCGACAATTATGAAATTAGTAATTATTGAACCACTAGGTGTGGAAGAAGAGAAATTGATGGAAATCGCACATAAAGCATTGCCAGATTCTGTCGAGATCGTATCTTACCAGACCAAAGTAACTGACACAGAAAGCCTGATCGAACGTGGAAAGGATGCGGATATTATTATGGTTGCAAACCTGCCATTGAATGCTGAAGTCATCAAAGGCTGCAAAAACCTTAAGATGCTGGCGGTAGCATTTACAGGGATTGATCATATTGCTATGGATGCATGCAAAGAACAGGGGATTACAGTATGCAACTGTGCAGGCTATTCAAATGCTGCAGTTTCAGATCTTGTCTTTGGACTTTTGATCTCACTGTATCGAAATATCATTTCCTGCGATCAGGTAGTCCGAGAAGAAGGAACCAAGGATGGTCTGGTTGGATTTGAACTGGAAGGAAAGAAATTCGGTGTGATCGGAACCGGAGCAATCGGAACCAGAGTTGCGAAGATCGCCCAGGCATTTGGATGTGAAGTTTACGCATATTCAAGGACAGTAAAAGATCTTCCAGGAATTCAATTTGTGGGGTTAGAAGAACTTTTATATAGTTGTGATATCATTTCATTGCATGTACCTTTAAATGAATCAACAAAAGGTTTGATCGGTAAAGATGAAATCGCATTGATGAAACCAGATGCAGTTTTGATCAACACAGCAAGAGGTCCGGTTGTTGATAGTGAAGCATTAGCTGAAGCACTCAATAACGGTAAGATTGCAGGAGCAGCCGTTGATGTCTTTGAGAATGAACCGCCGGTATCAAAAGATCATCCACTCTTACATGCAAAGAATCTGATCGCGACACCACACGTTGCATTTGCAACAAAAGAAGCATTGGTAAAACGTGCGATCATTGATTTTGATAATGTGAAATGTTGGATGGAAGGAAAACCAGTCAATGTAATGAATTAAATTTTATAAATAGTCGAATATACATTAAGAGAAACAAGATAAATGGGGAGAAATAAAGTGAAAAAAGTGATGAAAAAGCTGTGCGTATGTACGCTTTCAGCTGTTATAGGAATGTTATCGATTCAGATCATGCCTGTATCAGCAGCAAGTAAGACTGGCATGGGAAAGATAACGAATAAGATAAACAAAGCAGGATATAATTTATGGGGCGGATACGATTCACCAGAAGAAGCAGCAACATATGATATTGATTTCTATGATTCTGGCATCAATGCAGGTGTTGCTGTTGGCGGAAATATTTCATTAAAATATAACGATTCTTATGATTATGGAGATAATCTGAAATATAACTGGCAGATCGTCAATGGAAATGATCATATTGCGATGGAGGTATCAGCAGATCAGAAGACTGCAAGGATTACAGGAAGATCCATAGGAGATGCAACAGTCCGATTAAATATCATAACAGATGAAGGAACAGAATATCAAAGTATTGAAACAAAAGAAATGCATATCCAGATTTCCAATCCGAGATTAAAGAATAACAAACTTGCAACGGTTCTTTATAACGAAGGGAAAGTTGAATTAGAAGGCAACTCGGCGAATGGACAAGAACGCATTATCTATCGAGCAGATAATAACCATAATTTTTATGTATCGGATGATGGGACATTTTACGGATATGCAAAACAAACCAGAAAGATATATGTATATGTAGATGGAATTTGTCTGGAAGCAACTGTAAAGTGCACAGATCCACAATATAGAGCCAGTTGTATTCTGAAAAAAGGGCAAAAAGTATCTTACAAAGTATCAGGAGCCAGCGGATATACACCAGTTACATATAAAGTTGGAAATACAAAATATGCATCCGTATCATCAAATGGATTAACAAAAGGAAAAAAATACGGAAGGACAACCTTAACGATCAGTGCTGATAATGCGAGTGTATCTTTTAATATTTATATCTTAAAATCCAAAGTATACAAAGGAGTCAGTAAAGCTCAAGCGATCTGTAAGGCAAAACCAAGATACAGTCAGGCAAAACGAATGCAGAAAGGTTATGTAGACTGCAGTTCTTTTGTGTGGAAATCTTATAAACCATATGGTGTGAATTTTGGAAGTAAGAGCTATGCACCAACAGCTGCAGATATTGCTAAATGGTGTGGAAAAAAGAAGAAATTATTAAAACTTTCTACATATAATGGAAAATCAGACAGATTACTTCCGGGAGATCTAATCTTTTACCGTAAACGAAGTGGAAAGAATGGAAGATATAAAAATATCGACCATATCGCCATGTATGTTGGAAATGACACGATCGTACATGCAGATGGAAGCAGTGTGTCTTACAGCTATCCATGGTACCGCAAAGTTGCAGCGATCGCCAGACCAGTAAAATAAAAGAAAAATATAAAGATAAAGAAGTACAAAAGGCAGATAACAAGGATACAAAATTCTTGCTATCTGCCTTTTAGGATGGTACAATATTGGTGTAACTGAAATGGGAGCTTAAAAGGTGATACCTTAGCTGAGAGGAAACGAGAGTTTCGACCATGGACCTGATACGGATAATGCCGTCGTAGGGATTTGGATGCTATGAATACAAGACGAACTGTAAAGCAGCATCACAGGCTTTTTAAAGTTTGTCTTTTTTTATCTCAACAAGACAGAATGATGATAAAATAAACAAAACCGAATAAGAGTCTCCCAAAATCTTATATTTTGGAGGTTTTCAATCATGAAGTACACAACACAGATGAACGCAGCAAGACAGGGAATTGTAACGAAAGAGATGGAAGCAGTTGCTGCCTATGAAGGAATTGACGTGAAAGACCTTATGGCAGAAGTTGCGGCTGGAACTATTGTCATCCCTGCAAACAAGAACCACAAGTGTTTAAAGCCATTTGGAATCGGGAATTCTTTGAAGACAAAGATCAATGTAAACCTTGGAACATCCAGAGACTGTCTAAACTTAGATGTTGAGATGGAGAAAGTTAATAAAGCCGTAGAGATGGGTGCAGAAGCTATCATGGATCTTTCTTCTTTTGGACATACTCATGTATTTCGTAAGAAACTTGTCGATGAATGTCCAGCAATCCTTGGTACCGTGCCTATTTACGATGCGATTGTTTATTACAATAAAGCATTAAAGGATATCACGTCTCGTGAATGGATCGATGTTTTTAAGATGCATGCAGAAGATGGTGTAGATTTTATGACGATCCATTGTGGGATCAACCGAAACACAGCGGAACGTTTTAAGGCAATGAAACGTAAGATGAACATTGTGTCTCGTGGTGGTTCTCTGATCTTTGCATGGATGGAAGCAACAGGCAATGAGAATCCATTCTTCGAATACTATGATGAAATCCTTGATATCTGTAACGAATATGATGTAACGCTAAGCCTTGGCGATGCATGTCGTCCAGGATGCCTTGCTGATGCAAGTGACATTTCACAGATCGAAGAATTAGTAACATTAGGAGAATTAACAGCACGTGCATGGAAGAAGGATGTACAGGTTATGATCGAAGGACCTGGACATATGCCAATGGATCAGATTCAGGCGAATATGAAGATCCAGCAGACGATCTGTCATGGAGCACCATTTTATGTTCTTGGACCTCTGGTAACAGATATTGCACCTGGATATGACCATATCACATCTGCAATTGGTGGAGCAATCGCTGCAGCTTCTGGAGCAAGCTTCTTATGTTATGTAACACCAGCAGAACATCTGCGTCTTCCAAATGTCGATGATGTGAAAGAAGGAATCATGGCTTCCAAGATCGCAGCACATGCAGCAGATATTGCCAAAGGTGTAAAAGGCGCTATGGATTGGGATAACCAGATGGCAGCTGCGAGACAGAAACTTGACTGGGAGAAACAGTTCGAACTTGCTCTTGATCCTGAAAAGGCAAGAAGATACCGTGCAGAATCAACACCAGAGAGAGAAGATACATGTACAATGTGTGGAAAGATGTGTTCTGTACGTAATATGAATGCCGTCCTTGCCGGAGAAGATGTGGACGTCATCTAAATAGAATTCAGCATCCAGGCTGGGAATCCTGCCATGCAGGATTCATATCTAAGATCTCCGGCAGAGCCAGATACATATCCTTACGTATCTGAATATATATGAAAGAAGGTACTTAATATTATGAGTAATGAAAGAAGTGGATTCTCGAGCCGTTTAGGATTCGTTCTTGCAACGGCTGGGTCTGCCGTAGGTCTTGGAAACATCTGGAGATTTCCATATCTTGCAGCCAAGTATGGCGGAGGAACATTTTTATTAACTTATCTGATCCTTACATTAACATTTGGATTTTCACTGATGATCACAGAAGTTGCCCTTGGAAGAAAGGCAGGAACCAGTGCGATCCGTGCATTTGGACACTTTAGCAAGAAGCATACATTTATCGGATATCTTACAACGATCATTCCGTTTATTATCTTCCCGTACTACTGTGTTATCGGTGGATGGGTTACAAAATATGCACTGATATCGCTTCAGGGAGGGATTCATAATGCCGCCTCTGATACATTCTTTACAGGGTTTATCAGCAAATCAGCAGAACCTATGATCTGTGTTCTTGTTTTCTTGATCGCTACAACAGTGGTTGTTGCAGGAGGAGTCAAAGGCGGAGTAGAACGTGTCAGCACGATCATGATGCCAGTTTTGATCGTCTTGTTGATCGGAGTTTCTTTATTCTGTATCACAAGACCAGGGGCGATGGCTGGAGTTGCATATTATTTAAAACCAAGTTTAAAAGGATTTGGTCCGACAACGATCTTAGCTGCACTTGGACAGTTATTTTATTCGATGTCCCTTGCTATGGGTATTATGATCACATTCGGATCATATATGCCAAAGAAAGCTGACCTTGAGAAATCAGTCACACAGGTTGAGATTTTTGATACAGGGGTTGCTTTCCTTGCAGGACTTATGATCGTACCAGCTGTGTTTGTATTCTCAAACGGAGATTCATCCATGCTTGCAAAAGGTCCATCTTTGATGTTTGTGATGCTTCCAAAAGTATTTAACAGTATGGCTTTTTCAAGTGTTATTGCAGCAGTATTCTTTATTTTAGTGTTACTTGCAGCACTTACCTCTTCCATTTCGCTGCTTGAAACACTCGTAGCAGTTCTGATGGATAAGTTCCATATGAAACGAGGAACTGCATGTATTACAATGTTTATCATTGCTCTGTTACTAGCAGTTCCATCATCTTTAGGATTTGGAGCATGGAGCAATATTACGATTTTAGGATTTGACTTCCTTGATTTCTTTGATTTCATCAGTAACAGCGTATTAATGCCAATCGCAGCATTCTTAACATGTCTATTTGTTGGGTATATCATCAAGCCAAAAGTAATTGTTGATGAAGTTGAAAGTTCTGGGGAATTTAAGAGAAAATCCCTATTCCTTATTATGGTCAAGTATATTGCACCGATCTGCATTGTTGCGATCTTAGTGTTCTCAGTACTTGAAGGATTAGGATTTATCACAGTTTAATACGGAAGATACAGAGACGCACAGATGACTACTTAACATTTTGTGCGTTTCTGTTTTATCAGGAGGAAAGTATGATTACAGCAGTGATTTTTGATATGGACGGCGTGATCGCTGATTCGGAATATTTTAACGTCAAAGCAAAACATCTTATCTTAAAACGAGCAGGCATTGAAGTTGACTGGCATTATCATGATAAGTTTTTGGGTACGACACATGAATATATGTGGACAGAGATGAAGAAAGAATTTGAAAGTCTTGATAAAGAAGTTTCATATTATATAGATCAGTGGGTCAAAACCAGAAAAGAGTTGATCAACCAGGAAGGACTAAAGCCGATGCCTGGGGTTGTTGACCTGATCCGTATATTAAAGGAAAAAGGATTTCATCTGGCAGTTGCATCGTCTTCATTGAAAGAAGATATCATGACAAATATGAATACGTTTGGAATTACAGACTGCTTTGAAGCATTTATAAGCGGTTCCGAATGTGAAAACGGAAAGCCGGATCCAGAAATCTTTCAAAAGGCGGCTGAGGCAATTGGACAGAAGGCGGCAAACTGTATCGTGGTCGAAGATTCCGAAGCAGGAGTAAAGGCAGCCAAATCTGCCAAAATGAAATGCATTGGATATGCACCAGAAGGAGCGATCAAACAAGATCTTCATCAGGCAGATACAGTGGTGAAGGAATTTTCAGATAAACTTATAGAATATATTATGGAAAAATAAGTAAAATAAAAAATAGACAGCGTTCTTATGAAAAAGAGCACTGTCTATTTTTTTATAAAAACTTTTTCGTAAAAAGAGAAGATAGGACACAATATTCATTCATGCAATATAAACATCTGGACGACGTTCCGTCAACATTGTGTAATAGTCATGTTTCATCTGCTTTGCTATATCGTAATCCAGAGATGCATGGATAATTCCATCTTTTTCATCATTGATTGATGTGAGAATCCTTCCTAATGGATCAAGAATTCTTGTATGCCCAAAGAGATCCACTCCTTGAATCGCAAGACTTCTGGCAGCTTCTGGAAAGAATGCGTCATAACAGATAAACAAACCGATACGACCGATCTTTGTATCAAATACTTTAAATTGATCCCCAGGTGTAAAATAATTTTTCTCGGAATCAAATAAATGAACTTTGCGATAAGTTCCAAGAAGAACACCAGTGTCATCAAGGAAAAACTGAGAATTATAAAGGATATCTTCTTCTTTTTCAGTCATTCCATAGACGATATGAACATGAAATTCCTTAGCTAAAGCACTCATCTTTTTTATGGATGTAGAGTCAATCGTGGCAGTTTCTGCCAAATCTTTAAAATTTTTACCACATTGATAACCAGTAACAGCAAGCTCAGGGAAAACGATGAGTTGAGTATCTGGATGAGATTCCATAGCTTTGTGAAGAAGCGTTTCCATATGAGAAAGATTTTCCTCTTTCTGATTCATTTTTGGATAAGTTTGTATACAAACAACATTACATTTCATAATTTTTTCTCGGTCCTTTCTGAATGCTTTGTGATATATGTTCGTTTGGAACCTTGAACCAGCTAAACAATTCTCGAATTGCAAATACACTGATTACTGCAATTCCAACGGCAAACCATACATAGACAATTAGAATAAATAATTTAAACTGTTCTTTCTCGAATAGAGAGCCGATCATGATAACAACGATCGGAACACAAAGAGAAAATACATTACCTACAAAATCTTTTTATTACAAGATAAGAGTGAAAAGAAGTGAAGAATTTAATGAAAAAGGCAGATGAGAAACATTTTCAGGTGTTTTTTTCATGCATTTAAAAATAGTTATTGACATGATAAATTCTATGTGGTAATATAAGAA